>JAEEGL015321286.1_pt1 | contig 14633 bp, 10 predicted proteins | sample 9134231 | NCBI WGS metagenome assembly JAEEGL01 (sample SAMN16246548, study PRJNA631951) | gut metagenome | biome: gut microbiome; feature: rumen; material: fiber-attached | host: Bos | place: Iran: Karaj | collected 2018-10 | reverse complement strand
TATGGATATGCAGAAGGAAATTGCCGACAGACTTAACAGGATCGAGGAAGAGCGGGGCGTGCGGATTATTTACGCCGCGGAATCCGGCAGCAGGTCGTGGGGACTGGCTTCTCCGGACAGCGACTATGACGTCCGGTTCATTTACGTAAAGCCGCTCCCGCAGTATCTCCGCATCAACGAAGGAGCGGACTTTATTGAGTGGCAGCTGGATGCGGTTTACGACATTAACGGCTGGGATCTTAAGAAAGCCCTGGGACAGCTTTACAAGGGCAACGCCTCCATGTTTGAGTGGCGGCATTCCCCCATAATCTACCGTACCACGCCGGAATGGGAAACTGTGAGCAGGGTGTTCGGGGAATACTTTTCAGAAAAGGCTCTTGTCCGTCATTATTACGGTCTCGCCAAAAATACCTTCATGAACCATCTTCAGGGGGACAGCCTGAGCTACAAGAAGTATTTCTATGCGCTTCGGCCGCTTTTGTCCGCCCGGCATATCGAGATCCGGCACGAATTTCCGCCTCTGCTGTTTACCGAGCTTCTGGAAAGGGATCAGGATCTGCCCCGGGAGCTCAGAGATGCCATAAGCGGCCTTCTGGACATCAAGAAGCAGATAGCGGAAAAGGATCTCCGCCCGCGGATTCCGGTAATTGACGCCTTTATTGCCGCGGAACTGGAGGCTCAGCAGGAAATGCTGGCTGCGCTGCCGGATGACCGGAAGCGGGATTACGATGCCCTGAACCGGGTTTTTCAGGAAATTGTCTTCGGCGCCAAATAAGCGTTTCCCGCTAAAGATTCAGCAAGGAAACAGCCGTTCCAAACCTGGCCGGCAGCCGGAGGAAATGCCAGCGGCGATCAGACCTCTAAAAAGGCCATGCTCCCGAAAATTTCCGGCTCTTCCTCCGGACTGTTTCCGTTCCCGGACTCCTGTTCCAGAAGATCGGCATTTTCCAGGAGCTTCTCAACGAGGAGCTTCTGCTTTCCCAGAGCTTCCTCGAAAGCTGCGGCCACACTGTCGGGGCTTTGGCTTTCGGCGGTGAGATCCAGAATCTGTTCCAAAGAGAGAACGCGGTAACGGCAGCTGAACTGAAAAAGCTCCTGATGGGAGACGTTTTCCGCGATAAGTTTGGCCATGGACTCAGGCGTCAGCCGGAGCCGGGGCAGGGAATTTTCAATCACGAGACAGCCGGAGGCGTTTTTAAAGGTGATCCGCGTTCCGAAATACGGAGAAAGCTCCAACCGGTTCAGGGATTCCTGCAGCATTTCCTCAGTTATCCCCATGCGGGACAGCAAATCCTGAAAGACGCTTCGGGCTCTTTTAATGTCCTTGTCAGTGACCAGAACGGAGTCTGCGCTGTCATCTTCAGGTTCCGTCTCCTCTTCCTCCGGCTCTCCGGAAATCAAAATGGCGGTTTTGGCGAAGCTGAACAGGCGGCGGTTAAACATTTCCGGGGTCAGTCCTTCCTCTTTGAACTCCGTTCTCAGGCCGATAATATTCCGATCCGGGAGGAGCACTAAGGAGGCCCGCCCCAGAAGGGGAGATTCCAGAAGCCGGGCATCCATCTCAGCGTATTTATTCAGGAGCGTCTTCAGGTCATCTTCCTGCGGCCTTTCATCCTCTTCGGAACCGCAAAAGGCCACGGAAAAGCGCAAAATTGGGGCTCCGCCGTCCGGGGCGGGAGTTTCCCCGATGGAGCAGACCAGCTTGTCATTCAGGGTAACGGTGTAGTCTCCGGTCAGTTCTTCGGTTTCGATTTTTGCCTGATCCCCGGGTTTTACTCCCACCCAGAGAGTTGGCGAAGTTTTCAATGTAATCTTGCAGCATAGTTATCCTGTTAAGTCGCAAAAAGATCAGGGAGAACGGAGGCGGAACTCCGAGGCCCGATGCGATGCCTGTCTTCCGCCCGGAAATGATGTCTTAAGAGTAAGGTAAGGCAAGAGCGCAGGCATGACAACAGCGGAAGGCTTTTTTATGAGGGATCTTACAGACGGGTTTTGCAAAGTGATAACTCCTTCCCGGATGACGCTGATCCGGCCTTCCGGAGGGGAGAATATTCCGGCCGCGCTGCCCCGGCCCGGAAAGGGGATTATGACGCCCGGAACCGGTTTTCATGAAAGCGGGGCTGATGTCAGATAAGAGCTCCGCAGCCGGAAACCGCTGTCAGGAGCGGTTCCGGGCCGGGCTGCCGCGGTAAGCCGCTCCGGCGGGTTTTCATGGCGGCATGATTTATTTTGAGCATTCTGTCAGATTCTTAATCGTTCCCCGTCCAAAAGATGGTCTTTTCTGAGATAATGTTATCATCTTCGCAATTTTAATATGCAACTGAAATATTTTACAGTAAATATGTGACAGCACAGGTGTTAAATTTGATACCATGACCATGAATGACGAAAAGCATTTTACCCTCGAAGAGCTAAGCGCCCTGACCTCTCTGTCTCGCCGCACCATCCGATTTTATATGCAGATCGGCATCGTGCCGCGTCCCGAGGGGGCCAACCGCGGAGCGTATTATCTGGTAAGCCATCTTGACCGGCTGCTGGAAATCCGCAAATGGCAAAATGCCGGCATCAGCCTTAATCGCATCCGGGAACTTCTGGATAATTCCGCCGGGGCCGCGGATATTCCGGCAAGACGCCGCAGTACCGGTGATATTTCAGTAAAGAGTCATATCTTTCTGAGACCCGGGGCGGAGCTGGTTATCGATCCCGCGGAGGCCGGCTTTACTCCTGAGGAGGTACGGGAACTCACGCAGGGTATTATGCGTTGTTTTGATCAGATCAAGCAGAATCAGCCAGTAATTGACAACACACCTAACGGAGAACAAAGCGATGAAGAGCGAAGCGAAGAATAAAGGAGCCGTTCTGAAGGATAAAACGGGACATCCGGTGCCGCTGACCGGCATCAGTGTCACTGCCGAAATAAACGATGTGCTTTCCCGGGTTACCATGACCCAGAACTATGAAAACAAGGAAAGAAAAAACATCGAGGCCGTGTATTCCTTTCCGCTGCCTCTGAACGGCATTCTTTTGGAATTCACCGTAACCATTGACGGCAAAACCAAGCACGGCGAGGTGCTGAAGAAGAGCAAGGCCCGGGAGGTCTACGAGGATGCCGTGGAGAAGGGGGACTCCGCCGCCATGCTGGAAAAGATCGACGAGGGCCTTTACAGCATGAGCGTGGGGAACATTCTGGCCGGTCAGAAGATCTCCATCTCCTTTACCTATGCCGAGTTCAATATTTGGAACGGTTCCCTGCTGCGGTTTTATCTTCCTTCGGTGGTGGCTCCGAAATACGGTTCTCCCGAAAAGGCCGGCATTGAAGCTTATCAGGCTCCCGTTACCGCTCTGGAGGCCAAAAACGCCCTGAGCTGTGAGGTAGTTGTTACCGGGGCTTTGCAAAAATTTGATATTTCCTGTCCGACCCACAGCATGGAGCTCTCGGAAGGGGAGGACGGCGCGCATTTTGCAATTTCCGCTTTTGCCGATCGGGATCTCATTCTGGAGATCCGGAATCCGGCCGAACCGGCTCCTTATGCCTGTCTGGGCCGTGATGGAGAGGGGTACGTGGCTGCCGTGGCCATAACTCCGGATTTCGGCGCCGAGGACAGCAGACTGCCCCGGGATCTGGACATCATTGTGGACTGCTCGGGATCCATGAGCGGTGATTCCATTTCTCAGGCCCGGGTTGCTCTTTCCCGGATTCTGGAGCTGCTCAGAGATACGGATTCCTTCAACATTATCCGGTTCGGGAGCAGGGTGGTTCCTCTGTTCCCGGAGCGCCAGCCCTGCACCAGGGAGAATCTCCGGGAGGCCGGGGATCTTTTGGAAACCATTAATGCGGATCTCGGCGGCACCAATCTGGAAGAAGCTCTGGAAACTGCCTATAAGTCCTCCTCCGGCAACAAGCAGCACGATATTCTCCTGATTACCGACGGCGAGGTTTACGAGAGCAAGAGCTTCTATGAAAAGGCCGAAAAATCCGGCTGCCGGATATTTTCCGTCGGAGTGGGATCCTCCGTGTCCGAAGGGCTTCTCAGGAAGCTTTCCCAGACCACTAAAGGCATGCCGGAATTCGTAACTCCCAATGAGAATATGGCCGAAAGAATCGTGCGGCACTTTCAGAGAATGAATCAGCCGGCCACGGATTCCGAGATCGTCTGGCCGGGCCAGCCGGACTGGGTATTCCCGGAAGAGGCGCCCTGCCTGTTCCACGGCGATACGGCCATCTTTTTTGCCCGCTTCCCGGAGAATCCTGCCGGCAATATTGAGCTCAGAACTCTCTCCGGGGAGAAGAAGCATTCCTGGCAGGCAGCCATTCCCGCCGCCGCCGATGAAACCCCGTGTTCCGATCTGGCCCGCATGGCGGTAAGACGCCGCATTGCCGGCCGGGATGATGACAAGGCTCAGGATCTGGCCGTGGCGTACCGGCTTATCACCTCGCACACCAATTATATTCTGGTAGAGGAGAATGCCAATGCCGCGGATCTGGATCTCCCGGAGATGCGTCAGGTGCCGCAGATGGCTCCCGCCGGATTCATGGGCATGAGCTGCGCTGCTGCCTGCTTTGCGGTGGCGCCCGAATCCCGGATGATGGGGCGGGCTGCCAGCAGGGCATCGGGCGGCATGATGGGTTTTATGGGGATGATGAATTTGTTTGCCCGGGGGAAGACGGGCGGCGAATCGGTCATGGCCGGCAGGGATCAGACAGAGGATCAGGAGGATGAAGATACGAGCGTCACGGGAGGGCTGGCTCTCCTGGTGCATAATCTCACGGCTCTTAAAGCTCTTGAAAAGGACGGTGTCAAGGATCTCTTCGCCGCAAAAAACATTGCGTCTCTGGAAAAGCAGGGGCTTCCCGGGCAGGCTGTCCTGAAGCTTAAGGAGATACTGAACTTCGGCATCAGCGAGCGCGTGATTTTTGTGGTGTTCCTGAACAGTCTGGCAGCGAAGTATCCTGGCGCATTCCGGGGCAGCGATATCCTTGTTTATATCAGCCGGTGTTTTGCGAGACTGTCCGAGCGGGAAAAGACTCTTCCCGATCCGGCTCAGGGGTTATTGAAAGAGGTTCTGGCTTTGTGATGCGGTTCCGGTAAGCCTCGGCATTTTGTTCTTTTTTCCGTCCCGGTTCAGCAGGGCGCCCGGTTATCCGGGGGCCCGCCATGAGCCGGGATTGTTTTATCTCCCCCGGGTAAAGCAACGGCAGTGCGGGGACAGGAGAAACGTCTTTTGAGACGGCGCTGAGAGCGGGTATCCCTGAGGAACAATCCGGAGCAAAGCTTCCGGCTCCGGAACTCAGGGCGGCGAAAAAAAATCAGCCCGGGGACGGGCTGACTTTCTGGGGCGGAAGAGGGGGCGTAAGGTCAGGCCTCCAGCTTCACCTCAATGGCATGAATGAGGATGTGGATAACCTTGATGTGCACCTCCTGAATGCGGTCGGCGAAACCGAAGTGCGGCACCCGGATTTCCACATCGGCGAGACCGGCCAGCTTGCCGCCGTCCTTGCCGGTGAGGACTACGGTTTTGATGCCCTTCTTTTTGGCGGTTTCCACGGCGGTGATGATGTTTTCGGAATTGCCGCTGGTGGAAATGCCCAGGAATACATCACCTTCCCGGCCGACGCCTTCCAGATAACGGGAAAACACATACTTGTAGCCGTAATCATTGGAGACGCAGGAAAGGTGGCTGGGGTCGGAAATGGCAATGGCTCCGTAGGCCGGACGGTCTTCCCGATATCTCCCCGTAAGCTCCTCGGCAAAGTGCATGGCGTCGCAGTGGCTGCCGCCGTTGCCGGCTGACAGAACCTTGCCGCCGTTTCTGATGGCATTGGCCATGAGCTCCGCGGCCTTTTCAATGGCGGCGATGCTGCTGTCATCCGCGGTAAATTTCCGAAGCACGTCGAGGGCTTCCTCCAGCTCCTCTCTGATGTTGTAGCTGCCCATATTTGCTTAACTCCCTGAACTGCAAAAAAAATTAACACCTTTAAAACCCGGGGCGGACGCAAGATCGGTCTCCGGGGCTTTGTTCCCGGCATCCCGAGATCTGCCCCTGTCAGGACTGCCCCGCAGCCTGCGCCTCCAGGGCGTCCTCCCGTTTTTTGGTTTCCTCAAGCTCCTGTCTCTTGGCATCAAGCCTGGCTTGTTTGATTTTACTCATTTTGTCGTCCCGTTCTTTACAGAATTTCACATATCTGTCATAAACATCGGGATTCCCGGGAAATTCCTGAGCCAGAGCGGCTTTGAGAGCCTCTTCGATCATGCCGTCGTCCACCACTGTTTTCACCTTGCCGTCACCCAGCGGGATTTCTTTGGGAGGAATCAGATACTCTTTTCCGAAGCCGATGCTTTCAATGCCCTTGGCCTGATTCATCTTGTAGAGGTATTTGAGATGGTCTGCCATTTCGAATTCCGCGGGCCTGATAACTTTGGTGCGGATGCTGCTGAAGTCCCGGCGGACTTCTTCCCCGAAGCCGAAGCGGTTTCCGTCGTTAAACAGCGTTTCCTGGCCTCCGGTCATGGCCAGATACACCTCGGAGAGGATCTGGGCATCCAGGAGAGCTCCGTGGGTGGTACGTGAGGATTCATCCACGTTCAGCTTGGCGCAGAGAGCATCCAGACTGATGCGCTGACCGGGATAGAGGGCCCGGGCAACAGCCAGGGTATCGGTGATTTTGCAGATATTCTCGATCTGAATATTCTTGTGCAGGATGTTCAGCTCATGGTTCAGAAAACCCACGTCGAATTTGGCATTGTGGATGATGAGCTCGGATCCGGCCACGAAATCATAGAACTGCTGGTAGATATCCGCGAATTTCGGCTTGTCCTTCAGAAATTCGTCGGAAATGTGATGCACGCTGAAGGCTTCCTCGTCCACTTTGCGTTCCGGATTGATGTAAAGCTGCATGGTTCTTCCGGTGATGCGCCTTTTAATGATCTCCACGCAGCCGATTTCAATAATGCGGTGATCTCCGGGGGTGCCGTCATCGTTTTTGCCGGTGGTTTCAGTATCGAGACACACCTTGCGTTCGCACTGTTCGCGGTAATATGAGCTCATTTGCAAAAACCTCGTTGGGCGCAGCATGAAAAAAACAGGGCTCCCGGAAACATCTGTCCAAATGGCGCTGCCGGAACCTGCCGCTAAACGGCTTAAGTGTACTAGAAAACGCTCCGGATTTGAATCAAAGTTTGCGGCGTCTGTTCCGGGGGAAATGATTAAGGCGTCAGGCAGGGCGGTAAAAGAGGGCTGTTGCAGCCTCCGTACCCCCGGGAGAAAATTATCGTTTTGAACTTGCACGCCGCCTTTTCTGAAAAATGGATTCCTCCGGCAGGAAAGGGGAGCCGATCTTTGTGAATACGCCTCAGGGATACCGTCTGGTCGACCGCCGCTCCCGGTAAAAATAACCGGGAAGTACGGTGAAAAGATTACATCGCAGTAGAAAATTCTTAATTACTACATTCTTTATCAGGATGGATTAAATTAACTGAGAAATTTTGGTTATAAGTCTACACCAAGTATTTTATACAATGGTGATAGTTGGTCTTTAACTGCAAGTGATATTTTTTCAATATTAAGATGTTTAACCATTCCATTACTCTTCATTCCTTTGAAATATATCTTATTCGCCTTTCTATACAAACGCTGTAATTTCTCATAACCATTGCTTCCAGATATTTTTTCATCTTTTTTTAACCTTAAAAATGACACAATGCTATCTAAATCATATAAAAACCAATCTTCAATCGATTTTTCTGCTCTAACAAAAATTACATTATATGCTCCAGCTGCAATCAAATCATTCCTAACGTCGCTCCAATTCACAGGTGGTCTTGGTTGTAATTCGAATACATCTGTATCGCTGCACAGTACGATCGTAAATTTACAATCTTTTTTGTAGTTGGGCTTGATTTCGTTTACAAATTTTCTAAGAGCGTCTTTTTTAAAACCACCTACCCCTTTGATATTTTTTAATTCTATGCTTGTGTCAAATTTTTTTGTTTGGAGTTTTTCCCTGGCAAAAGTAATTACCGCTTTATAGAACTCAATTTCAGTTTCACCTTCAACGAATAATACAAGACATTTACTCATTAAAACCACACTCCAAGTAATCATTTATGCTGTCATCAGGATCTGAAAGGAGCGAGAATAAGTAATCTCCCATGCTCATATTAAATTTAATTGCATCCTTTTCGAGCTGTCTTTGACCAGATCTCTTAAATGAAAAGAATTCAGCTATCCCTGGGATTTTATTAATGCCAACATGTATCCATATCGGATCTAAATAGCTAACGATGTAAGGTGAATGACTGGTAATAATAACTTTACAATCATCCAATAATTGATTAATAATTCTGATATATGCCTGAAAAAGACCAGGATGAACAGAATTTTCTGGCTCTTCAATGGCTATTAGAGACACATTACTTATACTGGAAACTATTATTTTTGTGAGAATCATAAATACTCTCTTTGCACCATCAGACATTGATGCAAAATTTATTGCATTTGATAAATTACAATCCTTGACTAACAAAACATAAATAAATTTAGAAAATACGAAAGGAGCATCATCAGGAATGGGATTGTTTTCCGTTCCATTTATAGGAATTTGCTTAACAATTACATCTTCGATATCTGGAAATAATTGAGTAAAAACATCTTTCAGCAACTCAAATTTGCTATTATGTTGAGCCTTGAGATTATAAATAATACGCGGGAGGTTATCCATATTTATCATTTCGTTTTCAAATCCTTTTCTTACGATAGGATCTGGCTGATAAAAAGCTTTCGCATCAAGATTGTTTTCCATGTAGATCTTCATATTATTTAGTTTCTTTATGATTTCAAAATAATATAGATCATCAAAAGCTTTCAGCTTGTTAGCAACGAGTTCTGCCGGCTCTACATTGATTTTCGTCGAGCACCTGCCAGTTTCAGAACTTTTGTATAGTGCATTATTCTCGAAACGATTTATCAGTTGCGTAAATTTTTGACCTTTGATATTTAACCTAACTTTTAAATATTCACTAACAATTTTAGGTTCCTTTTCAACGGAATCTTTCCAATTAAATTCAAAACCATATTGAATAAGATAATCTTGAGAATTTATCTCAGTCGAAACCTCCATCTCATATTTATAATTATGTCCTAGCATTGCTCTGTTCATCGGAATTAGATTTGAATTAGCCATCATAAGCAGCTTTTCTTCTGTGCTCGCTTTAATGAAAGTTATTCCGAAATCGATTGCGGATAGAACATTAGATTTTCCAAAATTATTAAGCGCAACAAGTGCAGTAATATTGTCAAACTTGATTTTTATGTTAGATAAATTTTTGTATCCATCTACTACAACAGCTTGAATTTTCATATACACAAATCCTTTTGTCAGAAGTGTTGTCATTGTACACCATGGCTTTGTAATAAGCAATAGGAATTTGCTTTTTAATATCCGTAACTGGATTGCGCTCTGCAACCATCTCATGATAAGCAATTTTCTTTATCGTTTGACTATCGTGATTTTCCAGAGACTTTCTATCTGCATTACGCTCTATGACGCAATCCGAAGCAAGAGACAAGGCAATACTGATGTTTTAACATATTCTCTCTAGTGTAACGTCTTAATCGTACGTGAAGTATGAGGAATGCCCTGGATCTGCTTTGTGACGCAGTGCTTCTTATGCTCAGGGTAAAGGTGATTAGATGTCCCTGCGGTGAAAAGCATCTGCTGCCCCTTGTTCTCTGGCTGAACCCCCAGCAGGATCCTTTGTCCGCAACGAGCGTCATCCTCCCGGATTTGTCTCCTGATTCCTTATTTTCCGCTGTCTTCCGCCATCCTCCGTTATCCTTGTCTCATGCTCTCCCCGTGGTGCATTCAGCGCTGTTTTCTGTTAAAATTTTACTGATTGCGCTGTTATGCCGCGATGTTTTTTTCAGCAGGCAGGACTGTCGTTTTGTAGGGCGTTTCGGAGTTTTGTTTTTTTGCTATGGCCAGAAAATGGAAAAGAGCTTACAACAATTTTGTGAATGACTGCAGGGACTGGTTCAGCCGTCTGGGAGCCCAGCAGAATTCGCTGTTCTCCTCCAAAAAAGGCCGCATCCGGATGATTCTGGCGGGGGTCGGAGCAGCTGGGATTCTTGCTGCCAGCTATTATGCCGCCGGATATTTCAGGATGCAGGATTATGGAATGCGGGCCAAGCTGGCTTATGACGCCAAAAGCTACAAGGATGCTCTGGAAAACTATCAGCTTCTGGCCGATGCCGGAAACAGCGAGGCCATGTTCCGCACTGCTGAAATGTATCTTTCCGGACAGGGCACGGTCAAAAACGCAGCCCGGGGCATTAAATACCTGAGAATGGCCGCCGACCGCGGCAGCATGGAGGCGGCGCTCCGCCTGGGGCTCCTCTATTTCGCGCCGGCCGGAGAATCCCGCACCTGCGTGGAGCACAATTACCGTTTGGCCCGGGAATGGCTGGAGAAGGCCGGAAAGCAGCCGGAGGCTCTCCTTGCTTTGGGCACTATCTACCAGCGGGGGCTGGGCGTCCCCAAGGATGAACTGCGTTCCCAGAACTATTTTGATGAATGGGCGCGAACCTACATGATAAAAGCCGAACAGGGGGATCCCGAGGCTCAGTATCAGATGGGGCTTTATTTCACGGACGGCATCCGCCATGCTGCTGATGACGAAAGGGCTATTCACTGGTATGAGCTCAGCGCCAAGCAGGATTATGTCAAGGCTCTGGAAGCGCTGGCCTCCATCTATATTCTGGGCGGCGCCAAAATCAAGCCGGATCCGGCCAAAGCCGAGGCGGTGTTCCAGGATCTCATCAGAATCTATGAGAAAAACGCCCGGAGCGGCGACGTTGACGCTCTCCTGGCTTTGGGGGACATCTATCAGAGCGGCGTGGGCATCCCCCGGGACTACGCCAAATCGGTAGATTACCTTATTCAGGCTATTGAAAAAAACAGCCCGGCAGCCATGCTGACTCTGGCGAATCTTCTGGAGTCCGGCCTCGTGGTGAACCGGGTGGTTTACCAGCGGGAGAAGCAGGAAAAGGAAAGAAATGCCAATGCCGCCCGGATCCGGAAGCAGATGGAGGAGCTGCGCCTGAAGAAGGAAGAGGAAGCCCGGAGAGCTCAGGAGGAGGCTGAAAGAGCCGCCCGGGCCGCGGAAAATCCTGACAGCGCGGAAACCCCTGATGTTCCTCAGAATGCTGAAGGCGCAGCCCCGGACGCTAATCCGGAAGCCATCGCCGAAGGAGCGGTAACCCTCATTCCTGATACTCCCGATACTCCGGATCTTCCCGAAACCCCGGCAGATCCGGATTCTGATGCAGATGCTAATCATAATGCCGATGCCGATGCGGCTGCTCCGGCGGAGGATACGCTCCTGATCCCGGATGATGAGTTTTCCTCCTCCTGGTCGGAGGATCAGGTGTCGTATCCCGGCATGCCGGATCCCGTGCAGGTTGATTTTCCGGAATACTACACCGCCGAGAAGCTGAGACAGCTGGCTCATGAAGAAAAGGTCAAGCGGGCGGGCACCGGCGACGTTACCATGATGAAGGAGCTGGCCTTTGATGCTCTTTCGGACTTCGGCTCCGGCGACGGCTTCGAATACGGGGCCAATTACAGCGATGCCATTAACTGGTTCACCCGGGCCTCTCAGGCCGGAGAGGATGCCGAGGCCATGTTCGAGCTGGGACATATCTACCAGACCGCCGAGGATCGCAGCATCCGGAACAATGCGCTGGCTGATGCCTGGTACCAGAAGAGCGCCGATCTCTGCTACACTCCGGCCTATATCGGTCTGGGCAGTCTCTACGGCGCCAAGAATACCGGCATCGAGGATGCCCGGGTATCCCACAGCTGGTATGAGAAGGCTGCCAAGCTCGGCAATCAGGATGCCCAGATGGCGCTGGCTCATGCCTTTGCCGAGGGCGGCCGCGGAGCTCAGCCTGATTTCCGGGAGGCTCTCAAGTGGCTCCTGGTGGTGCGCATCAGTCTGGAGAAGGCCGGTGATACCAAAAGCCGGCAGTATCAGGACATCCTGAAGCTGGAGGACGATTTTGAGTATCATCTGCAGCCGGAGGAGATCAATGAAGCCCGGGCCGCTGCGGACAATATGCACGAAATTTACGGCACCGACTGGTAAGGCTCCGATTGTCAGAGGAGCCGTCCGGCGGGACGGGCTTTCAGATCCTGCGAGGGTACGGGGACGGTTGTGACGGCAGGGAGACGCGCGTGAGAGAGATGGCAAACTGGCTGTTTGATGAAGGCAAAGTCGGCCTGACAGCATTCATAACCTTCTTTTGGAGTGTCCTGATGTTCTGTATGTCCATGCCCATTATGGAGGATGCAGTTCAGGTGGAGGGTTTTCCGGAAAGCGCGGAATTTGCCGTAATGGATACCTCCGGCGTCCTCTCCCTGGAATCTCACGATTACTTCAATCAGGCCACCCTGAAGCTTAAGCAGGATACCGGAGCGGAGATCTTTGTGGCCGCTGTTCCCGGAATTTCCGGGGATGCGAAGGGCGCTGTCACTCAGCTGTTTAACGGTCTGGAATCGGACGGCAAGGATCGTAAAACCCGGGTTCTCCTTTTTTTTACCACCGATTATCGCCATGTGAGGCTGCACCGCGGATCCGACTTGAAATCCTGCCTTTACACGCATAAAGCCGAAGGAATACTGCATAAATACGCCGTGCCGGACATCAGAAAAGGCCTCTGGAATACTGCGGCCCGGAATACCTGGAATGCGCTGGCCCGCGAGATCTACAGCTGCCATCATGTCCAGCCCCCCGCAGCGGTTATGGAAGAAAACGGATCATTTGACGAAAATGCTGTTAAGACCTATGCCCATCCCCGCGTGATAAAGACCAGATCTGAATTCGGCAGCGGAACGGCAATCCTGGGGACTTTTTCCGGGATGGCTATGGGGGCTGGCCTTATGCTGGTGCTTTATTTGGCTTTGTACGACGGCGCAGGCAGCGATGAGGATCAGGGCTGGAGCGGCCGGGTCAAGGGCGGCAGATCCCGGGGCCGGGGGTGCTTCAGCTGAAGCCCGGGCCATGCGGGTTTTATGTTTTGAGCTGCGGAGCGGGGCAGATCCTGTCCGGGGCGCGTTCAGACGTCGCCTGATCGGTTCAGGGATAATTTTCACAGGGAGGCTTAGGCGATGGCAGATTTGTTTTCCGAGGGAAAAGTCCTCCTTGCCGGGTTCGGTAACGTCTTTTTGAGCATCATAATGTGCTGCTGTGTTCTGTCTTCCGATGAAGGCACCCCTCTGGTGGATTTGGATGCGGTTCAGGTGGAAGGTTTTCCGGCAATTACGGAATTTGCCGTCATGGATACCTCCGGCGTGCTGTCCCGGGATTCGCACAATTATTTCAATCAGGGCTCCCGGAGACTGCAGCAGGCTAACGGCGGAGAGATCTTTGTGGCCGTTGTGCCCGGCATTTCCGGATCTATGAATGACGCCGCCACTCAGCTGTTCAACGGCCTGGGGCTGGGCAGCAAGGATCTTAACAACGGCGCTCTTCTGCTTTTTACCACCGATGAACCCCATGTGGTTCTGCGTACCGGATCCGGTCTGGAATCCTGCATTAATGACGCCAAGGCCGGCAGAATACTTGACAGATATGCCGTGCCGGATATGAAGCAGCGCCGCTGGAATACCGCTGCCCGGAATACCTGGAATGCCGTGGCCCGGGACATCTACAGCTGCTACGGCGGTTACGGCGGCAAGATTCCGAGCGCGGTTATGAATGAAAAAGGACGCTTTCCGGAAAACGGCGTTAAGACCTATGACAATCCTCAGGAGATAAAGGCAGCCCCCGCTTTCTGCAGCGGAAGAGCATTGATACTGACATTTGCGTTGCTGGCTTTCGGAGGGATGTTTTTGGTGGGGGGATTCATGGCGTTGTGTCCCGGCACAGTAATCAGCGGCGGGAGACGGAGGTCAGGCAGTCGTTTTGGCGGCGGGAGCTTCCATAGCAGGAGCGGCGGCTTTCGCAGCAGCGGGAGATCCCATGGCGGCGGCAGATCCCGGGGCGGCGGCGCCTCCCGCTGAAGTTCAGGAAACGAGGCGATCTTTTTCGGACGGCTTTTTCCGGAAAGGGGACAGAAGCCGGATGCCGGTATCCGGAGGATTTAATTTTGCAGCAGCGACAGGATCATTTCGCTGGAATGATTGGCAGTGACCAAAATGCTCCCGGATGCTTCCTGCAGGATATTTTCCCGGGCCAGGGCGGCGGTTTCGGCGGCACAGTCGGTGTCCCCGGATGCGGCTTCTGGCCGTTTCAAGATTTTCCGCAGCATTTGACTGGTTCCTGATTGCTGATTTCGGGCTGTTCTGCGCCGCGCCCGGTTCGGCTCTTTTGCTGTCAATGGCAGCGATAAGCTTATCCGCAATGGCGATGGCGCTTTGAGCCGCGGCTTCCGTATCCACCGCAAAGACGGTTTCGGGGGCTATGGTCACCTTAATGCTGCCGCAAGGGTAATTTGCTGTGATGTTAAGCCTCTTTTCATCATCGTAAACGGAATAGCCGGCGGCGGAGAAGGATTCCCCGTCTATTTCGATAACGGTGTCCCATGCCAGGTGTTTAGTTTTCCAGCCGTCTCCCCACGTTTTGTACAGCGTATCT
>JAEEGL014032913.1_pt1 | contig 14633 bp, 10 predicted proteins | sample 9134231 | NCBI WGS metagenome assembly JAEEGL01 (sample SAMN16246548, study PRJNA631951) | gut metagenome | biome: gut microbiome; feature: rumen; material: fiber-attached | host: Bos | place: Iran: Karaj | collected 2018-10 | reverse complement strand
TTTACAATTCTGACGGAAATGTAGTGTCCCTGAACGGACATGCACAACACTTAAAAGAAATAGTTCCACAAAACTAGCTTAGTAGCAATTGCAGCGCATTGGAGTGAGATTAGTGAAAGTGGAAGTGATTTTTTACATATATAGTCATCAGCCGCCAGGACGGCGGCTGAAAATGCACGCTGAGGCAGGACGCCGAATGTGCATTGGTGACTATATATTCAAAAATCACTTTTCTAATTTCACTTAGCAAGTGTATTTGCGAAGCAATTAACCTAAGTAAGATTCGAGAAGCCTTTATAAATCTATGAATGTGTCCGTCAGAGTAACTACATTCTTTTCGAATTGTAAAATCGACGAACGTACACCCGATAGAAGCTCCCCTATCGAACTAAGAAAAACTAAAATTTTAGCTCAATTGTAACAGGAGAGGCGTGGGGAGCCTGGAGGCAGGGGCGGGGGGAGTGGAGGGGTACAGCTGAAATTTCTTGCCCCAAAAACTTGGTTGCGTTAGAATTATTTGCAGAGAGCGTAAACGTAGAATTAGGAGACTTCTTATGGCAAAAGAATTGATGACTAGAGACCAGGTAGCAGAAGAGTATACCTGGAATTTGAAGGATTTGTATGAAGACGTTTCCCTTTGGGAGGCAGATATAAAGTTAGTAGAGGATAAGACGGCGGAGTTGGTAGAGCTTGAGGGGAGACTTTGCGATACCGCAGATTCCCTTTATAAGGGGCTTGAGCTTTCGGCGTTAATTTCTGAGAAATTGTTGTATGCCCATAGCTATGCGGCGAGACTTTTCGATGAGGATCAGGGGAATACCACTCATCAGAGCATGAACCAAAGGATGTTGGCTTTGTTTGCCAAGATTAGCGAAGCTACCGCATTTATGGAGCCAGAGATTTTGGCTTGCGATGAGTCTAAATTAGAGGAGTTTTACAAGGCAAAGCCTGAGTTGGAGCTTTACAGAAAGCACATTGCTGAGATTCAGCGTTTGAAGGAACACACCTTGTCGGTTGAGCTAGAAAAGGTTGTTGCGATGACCTCCGAGATGTCCAACACTCCAAATGAGGTTTTTGAGGCATTCAACAATGTGGATATTACTTTCCCATCTATCAAGGATGAAAACGGTGAAGAGGCGGTGTTGACTCAAGGTAGATTTGTTCCTTTTTTGATGTCAGCTGATAGAAGAGTTAGACAGGATGCATTTAAAAATTATTACAGCACTTTGAAAGGGTTTATCAATACAGTTGCGGCAGCATATAATGGCGAGGTCAAGCAGCGTGTTTTCCATGCAAAGATGCGTGGATACAAGTCTAATCTTGAGGCGGCTGTTGATGCAAATAACGTATCGCCACAGGTATACGACAACCTAGTTAAAACCGTAAATGCGAATTTAGATAAGCTCCATGCCTATGTGGCGCTTCGTAAGAAGTGTCTTAAGCTTGATGAGCTTCATATGTATGATATTTACACTCCGATGATTTCAGATGTAGCTAAAGAGGTTAAGTATAAAGATGCGCAGGAGACTATCTGCAAGGCACTTTCTGTTCTTGGAGATGATTATGTTGCTCTTTTAAAGGAAGGCTTTGAGAATCGTTGGATTGATGTATACGAAAACAAGGGTAAGCGCACAGGTGCGTACTCTGACACAGCTTATGGATGTCATCCATATATGTTGTTGAATTACACGGATACCTTTGATGACATGTTTACAACAGCCCATGAGATGGGGCATTCAATCCATAGCTACTATTCAAACAAAACACAGCCATTTATATACAGTTCGTACAAGATTTTTGTTGCAGAGGTTGCTTCAACCTGCAATGAGATTTTGTTGCTAGAATATTTGCTCAAGAATTGTACAGATAAAAACGAGAGGGCATATCTGCTCAATCATTATCTTGATAGCTTTAAGGGTACTGTCTATCGTCAGACACAGTTTGCTGAGTTTGAAAAGATTACTAACGAAATGGTAGAAAATGGCGAGAGTCTTAACGCAGAAAATCTTAACACCCTATATAAGGACATCAACGAGCGTTATTATGGTCCTGATATGATTTCAGATGATGAGATAGCATACGAGTGGGCTCGTATTCCTCATTTTTACTACAATTTTTATGTATATCAGTATGCAACATCATTTTGTGCAGCTGTTGCCATTGCAGAAAAGATTTTGACTGAGGGTGAGCCGGCAGTTGCCGCCTACAAAAAGTTCTTATCAAGCGGATGCATCGACGCACCAGTTGAGTTGCTCAAAATCGCAGGTGTGGACCTTACTACTCCTGCCCCAATCCAATCAGCCCTCGACAAGATGGGAGCTATCGTAGAAGAGCTCGCTGCCCTCGTAACAGGCAAAAATTAATTGTCGCATGAGGACTGGCTGTTTTATAACAATAAAAATTTAAATGAGCCTGTAGTCATCAAGCACAAATGTTACTAAAGCGAGACGTGCTGTCGAGTGTAGTGACATTGGGCTTGTTGACGCAACAGGCGGACTACATTTTATAGAAAGAGCACATACACAATGAGTTTTGTCCACCTACATACCCATACGGAGTATTCACTCCTAGATGGTTCAAACAAAATAAAATCCTACGTTCAAAAGTGCGTAGATCTTGGGATGACCGCAGCAGCCATCACCGATCATGGCAACATGTACGGTGTTATCGATTTCTACAAGGAGTGCAAGGCAGCAGGCATCAATCCGGTTTTAGGCTGTGAGGTTTATGTCGCACCAGGCTCACGTTTCGATAGGGAGCGTGTTCAGGGTGAAGACAGATACTATCACCTTATTTTGCTTGCGGAAAACAACCAGGGTTACCAAAACTTAATAAAGATTGTTTCAGCAGGCTATGTGGATGGATATTACTACAAGCCTCGTGTGGACTTTGAGATTTTAGAGAAATACCACGAGGGTATCATCTGCTTGTCAGCTTGTCTGGCGGGAGAGGTGGCTAGACTCTTGGCGCGCGAAAGCTACGACGAGGCAAAGGAGGTTGCGCTTAGATATCTCAACAATTTTGGTGAGGGCAACTATTATCTTGAGCTTCAGGACCACGGAATCGCCGAGCAGCAAACAGTCAATCAAGGACTTATGCGTCTGTCCAGGGAGACAGGGATTCCACTTGTTGCCACCAACGACTGTCACTACACCAACAGGGAGGATGCCGACAGCCACGATGTTCTTCTTTGTATCCAGACAGGCAAAAAGCTTGCTGATGAAGATAGAATGCGCTTTGAGACAGATCAGTTTTACGTCAAATCCGAGGAGGAGATGCTAGAGCTTTTCCCATACGCCAAGGAAGCGGTGGCTCGCACGCAAGAGATTGCCGACCGCTGCCACGTGGAGATAGAATTTGGCGTTACCAAGTTGCCACACTTTGAGGTTCCAGAGGGCTATGATTCTTGGTCATATCTCAACAAGCTTTGCTTCGAAGGATTAGATCGTCGCTACGGCGAAAAAGCTGCCGAGCTTAAGCCTCGCTTGGAGTACGAATTAGAAGTTATCAAAAACATGGGCTATGTTGATTACTTCCTTATTGTCTGGGATTTCATCAACTATGCCAGAACTCATGGCATCCCAGTAGGACCAGGTCGTGGCTCTGCCGCAGGCTCTCTGGTTAGCTACACCACTGGCATCACTAATATCGACCCAATCAAATATTCTCTGGTTTTCGAGAGATTCTTGAACCCAGAGCGTGTTTCTATGCCTGATATAGATATCGATTTTTGCTACGAGCGCCGCTCTGAGGTTATCGATTATGTTATCGAAAAATATGGCAAAGACTGCGTGACGCAGATTGTTACCTTCGGTACGCTAAAGGCTAGAGGTGTCATCCGCGATGTGGGTCGTGTAATGGATTTGCCATATGGATATGTTGATTCTATCGCCAAGATGATACCTATGGATCTTGGCATGACTTTAGATAAATCACTAGAAGTGAATCACGAGCTCAATGCTCTTTATGATTCAGATGATCAGATTCGCAATCTTATCGATGTTGCGCGCACCCTTGAGGGCTTGCCACGTAACACCGGAATGCATGCTGCGGGTGTTGTTATTGCGGGCAAACCGATGGACGAATATGTTCCGTTGTCCCGCGGTGGAGATGGCACGATTGTCACCCAATTTGTTATGACAACAATCGAAGAGCTTGGCCTCTTGAAGATGGACTTCCTTGGTCTAAGAACTCTTACAGTTATCAATGATGCAGTCAAGCTTGTTGAGCAAAATCACGGTATCAAGCTCAACATGGATGAGATAGATTACAACGATGCAGGGGTTATGGAGCTTATCGCTTCGGGTAAGTGCGATGGTATTTTCCAGCTTGAGTCCACTGGCATGAAAAACTTCATGAAGGAGCTCAAGCCGCATTCCATCGAAGATATTATCGCGGGTATTTCCCTCTATCGTCCAGGCCCTATGGATTTCATCCCAGACTATATCAAGGGCAAAAACACCAAGGGCGACATAGAATACGAGTGCCCAGAGCTAGAGCCAATCCTAAAGCAGACCTATGGCTGTATTGTCTACCAGGAGCAGGTTATGCAGATAGTTCAATCTCTGGCGGGCTATTCTCTTGGAGGCGCCGATGAAATTCGTCGCGCCATGAGTAAGAAAAAACAATACGTCATCAACGAAAATCGCGAGATTTTTGTAAATGGTGGCGAGATAGAAAACCACATCACCGGCAAGGTCACCCAGATTCCGGGCTGTGTTTCAAAGGGGATTTCCGCGGATGTGGCAAACAAGATTTACGACCACATGGTAGATTTTGCAAAGTATGCCTTCAACAAATCTCACGCTGCTGCATATGCGGTGGTTGCCATTCAGACGGCATACCTTAAAAAATATTATCCTATAGAATTCATGGCGGCTCTTATGACATCAGTTATAGATTCCAGCGGTAAGGTCGCAGGCTATATTGCGGTTTGTCGCGCCAATGGAATCGAGGTTCTTCCTCCTGATGTCAACAACGGAGACGGCAGATTCTCTGTCGATGATGGAAAGATTCGCTATGGTTTGTATGCAATCAAATCCGTGGGTCGCCCTACAATAGACGCAATCAAATACGAGCGTGAAAAGAACGGTCCATACCGAGATTTAGAGGATTTCATCAATCGAATCAGCAAGTATGATGCCAACAAGCGCACCATCGAAAATCTTATCAAGGCTGGGGCACTTGATACCATGGATGGAAATCGTAGGCAGAAATGTATGATTTTCCCTCAGATTATGGATTCGGTTAACAGCAAAAAGAAGCATGATATCGAAGGTCAGATGTCACTTTTTGATTTTGCCAACGATGAGCAAAAGGAAGAGCTAAAAATTGCTATGCCTGATGCCGAGGAGTTTGACAAAGAGATTTTGCTTGCTTTTGAAAAGGAGCTGATGGGCGTTTATGTAAGCGGACATCCACTTGATGACTACATCACTCTCCTTGAAAAAAATATCACTGCCCATGCCAACGAGTTTTTAGTAGACGACGAGACAGGTCAGGCGATAGTCAAGGATAACAGCGAGGTTGTGCTGGGTGGTATGATTACCGAGGTAACCATCAAGTACACAAAACAAAATAAAACTATGGCATTTATCACTCTTGAAGATTTGACTGGCACAGTTGAAGTTATCGTATTTCCGAATAGCTATGAGTCGGCTAGGTCTCTTATTTCCGAGGGAAACAAGGTCTTCATCAAGGGGCGAGTTCAGGCTGAAGAAGAAAAGGATGCCAAGATTATCTGTCAGGATATCAAGGCATTTGATGATTGCAAAAGAGAAATATGGATTCAGTTTGCTAATAAAGCAGCTTACGATGCAGCAGAGCAGGATTTGGCAGATACAATCAGAACTATGGATGGAAGCGACAATCTTGTAATCTATCTAACTGAAGAAAAAGCTGTAAAACGCATGGGACCAAACTGGGGAGTCGGCAGCTCTAACGACAATTTAGAGGTACTTTATGGCAAGTATGGGCAGGAAAATGTTAAGGTTGTTGATAAAAAGGTTGAATTTCCAACGCGTAGATATTGATTTTTTTGGCATAAAACATATTGAAAACCGTGTCAAAAGAAGATAAAATAGATTGGAATTATTTCGAATAGGGATTTATTTTATTAGGAGGATTTATCAAAATGGCAGATAAGATACATACAATAGGTGTACTTACTTCCGGTGGTGACGCTCCAGGAATGAATGCTGCAATCCGTGCAGTTGTTCGTCAGGCTATCGCTAGAGGCAAGACAGTTAAAGGTATTAGAAGAGGATACGCAGGATTACTTTCTGGCGAAATTATAGATATGGATGCACACAGCGTGTCTGAGACAATTCAGCGCGGTGGTACTATTCTTCAGACAGCACGTTGTTTAGAGATGCTCAATCCAGAGTATCAGGAAAAGGCAGCAAAGAACGCAATCGATGCCGGTATCGATGGTCTTGTTGTTATCGGTGGTGACGGTTCTTTCAAAGGTGCTCAAAAGATTTCCAAGTTTGGCATCAACACAATCGGTCTTCCAGGTACAATCGATTTAGATATCGCTTGTACTGAATATACAATCGGTTTTGATACAGCTGTAAACACAGCCATGGAAGCTATCGACAAGGTTCGTGATACATCTACATCTCACGAGCGTTGTTCAATCATCGAGGTTATGGGACGTGGCGCAGGCTACATCGCTCTTTGGTGCGGTATCGCCAATGGTGCCGAGGATGTTCTTCTTCCAGAGAGATACGATTATGACGAGCAAAAGCTTGTTAATCACATCATCGAGGGACGTAAGAAGGGCAAGCAGCACCACATCATTATCAATGCCGAGGGTATTGGTCACTCAACATCTATGGCAAAGCGTATCGAGGCAGCTACAGGTATCGAGACTCGTGCTACAATCCTTGGTCACATGCAGCGTGGTGGTTCACCTTCATGTAAGGATCGTGTTTATGCATCTACTATGGGTGCTTTGGCAGTTGACCTTCTCTGCGAGGGCAAGACCAACCGCGTAGTTGGCTATCGTCACGGTGAGTTTGTTGATTTCGATATCGACGAGGCACTTGCAATGCACAAGGACGTTGATGAATATCAATACACAATTTGCAAATCTTTGAACAATGATTACAAGTACTAATAACAATCAAATTAAAAATATTACATCATTAATCAAAAAAGCCAGAGAGCGTAAAGCTCAAAGGCTTTTTGTGGTTGAGGGAATTCGAGCTGTCGCCGAGGTTCCAGGGGATTTGCTTTCTGCTGTTTACTATGTGGAGGGCTTTACTTCTAGCGCCGAGGGTGAGCAGTTTATTTCTGATGTCGTGGCAAAGGCTCCTGATATTGCTATAGAAGAGGTGGCAAAATCAGTCTTCAATTCTATGAGTGACACAGTCACACCTCAGGGAGTGCTTGCTCTTGTAAAGATGCAGGATTTTACTTTGCAGGATGTAATCGGCCAATCATCCAATCAGGTGGCGCACGTGATGATTCTAGAATCCTTACAGGATCCGGGCAACATGGGCACTATCATCCGCACCGCTGAGGGCGCAGGAGCAACTGGCATCATTATGAACAACACCACAGTAGATATCTATTCTCCAAAGGTGGTTCGTTCTACAATGGGCAGCATTTTTAGAGTACCCCATATCGTAGTTACGGATTTGTGTCAAACTATCGACGAACTCAAATCAGAGTTCGGCATCAATGTTTATGCAGCCCATCTCAAAGGAGAAAAATTCTACGATGAATTTGATTACACTAGTCCAACGGCCTTTATGATTGGAAACGAGGGCAACGGGCTTTCAGACGAGGCGGCAGGCCACGCTACCTCATATCTAAAAATACCTATGGAGGGGCAGCTTGAGTCGTTAAATGCATCGGTGGCTGCTAGCCTTTTGATGTACGAAACACACAGGCAGAGAAGGACTTAATAGAAGCCTTTTAAATAAGACTAGAGAGCTAACAGATAGCTTTTTACAATAAATAACTTGGAGAATCTAGATGAGAATATGGTTTAAGGTTTGGAAGGACAACCACATGCTTAACGATATGGTTGTGGAAGATAACACAGATGAAACGCGCACTCACAAAATATTCAACGCCGTGGACAAAGCAAGCTATGAATTTGATACTAGCAAGCCAGTTTGGCTAGACTCTACTATTCGCGAATTCAAGCGCCATGGCAAGGCAAGATTCACTCAGGATAATTTTGTGGATTCGATAGATTTTGATTTTTTAGAAATTCATATAATAGAAGAAGACTGATTTTACTTCAGTCTTTTTTTGATACAAATAAATATTTATCTTTAGAATGTCTTCAATATTTTTTAGAAAGTCTTAATAAAATTCTCCACTAAAGTATGCTAAAATAGAAGAGCAGGTTGAAAAGCGGATGGGGTACCGCAATTCATATGCGAATAATATGTGGGAGGTGATTCAGTTTGGACATGGGTATGTTTCCAGATGATGGGGTTAATTCTTGGAATACAGTCATGCTGTTGTATGAATCAGCTATTAAGAAATTCCGTACCAAGGTTGAGATTTTAAATGACGAGTTTCAACAGGTACATCAATATAATCCAATTGAATACATCAAAACTAGAGTTAAAACGCCAGAGAGCATCGTTAAAAAGCTCAAGAAAAACGGATACGAGGTTTCTATTCCGAGCATGATTGAGCACTGTAATGATATCGCTGGTGTTAGGATAGTTTGTTCATTTACATCGGATATTTATCAGATTGCCGAGATGATTGGCCGACAGACTGATGTCACGGTTGTATCTATCAAGGATTACATCCAAAATCCTAAGGTTTCCGGCTACAAGAGTTATCACATGCTTGTGACAATTCCAATCTATCTTTCCGACAAAACAGTAGACACCAAGGTTGAGATTCAAATCCGTACCATTGGCATGGATTTCTGGGCAAGCTTGGAGCACAAAATCTACTACAAGTTTGAAGGAAATGCGCCGGATTACATCAGCCGCGATTTGAGAGAGTGTTCTGAAATTGTATCAATGATGGATACCAAGATGTTGCAGCTTAACAACGCGATTATGCAAACCAAACTTGAGGAAGAGGAAAAGCAGCGCGAGGAAAAGCGCCACATCAATGGATGGCAGGGCACAGTTGTTGAAGGAAATACACAGTATACGAATTAAATTAAGGCACCTCAGCGCTATGAGGTGCTTTATATTTGAAAAAATTTCAATGTATTATACAATTGAAGAGAGAGATTTCCTCGAAAACGACATAGTAAGGAGACGAGAAATGTTAGAAATTTTAAAAGCGATTTTGTTTGGTATTGTGGAAGGTATTACTGAGTGGCTTCCAATTAGTAGTACGGGACACATGATTCTATTAGATGAACTTGTAAAGCTTGATGTTTCAGAAGAGTTTTACAGTATGTTTCAGGTAGTGATTCAGCTGGGTGCAATACTTGCCGTTGTAATCATTTTCTGGAATAAGATTTGGCCATTTGGTAAGAAGAACAATCAAGCACCACTCAGCGAAAGCGGAATTGGTGCATGGATTAAAAAGGATATTTTTGTTCTTTGGTTCCACATCCTTGTTTCCTGCGTACCGGCAGCTATAGTTGGTGTTTTGTGGGATGATTTGTTTGAAGAATTATTTTACAATCCGGTATGCGTAGCGATAGCGCTTATCGCATTTGGTGTGGCATTTATAATAGTAGAAACGGCTAAATCTGGGCAGAATTCTAAGATTAATTCTGTGGCAGATATTACATATACAACTGCCTTGTTAATAGGCATATTCCAGCTTATAGCAGCTGTTTTCCCTGGCACATCACGCTCAGGCGCAACTATCGTTGGTGCCCTTATAATCGGCGTAGCACGTACAGTTGCAGCAGAGTATACATTCTATTTGGCGATTCCAGTTATGCTTGGGGCTAGCCTACTTAAGCTTGTGAAATTTGGTTTAGATTTTACATCTACGGAAGCTATCATACTTCTAGTAGGTATGGTTGTTGCGTTTGCAGTATCAATGTTTGTAATCAAATTCCTTATGGATTATATCAAGAAGCACGACTTTAAGGTCTTTGGATGGTACAGAATTGTCCTTGGAATAATAGTGCTTGCAGCAGGATTTATGGGATTCATTGGAAAATAGAGCAGAAGTAGAAAACACCACCGCATATACGGTGGTGTTTGTGTATTTTTGCAGTTTACATAGATGCTTTATTATGATAAAGTGAAGAGCGAAAAAATAAAGAGCTGGTGACGGGAATTGAACCCGTGACCCCTTCCTTACCAAGGAAGTGCTCTACCACTGAGCCACACCAGCTTGCTGTCAATCAGCAAGAAAAAGCATATCAAAGATGGCCTATGCTGTCAAGGGTGATGGGACTAGATTTCTATTTTTCATTTAGAAACTAGAAACAGTGATTAACCAATATTTTCAGAGGGGAAAAGGGTTAAATTATGAAGATTTCGGTATTGTCGTCAGGTACAGGTGTTACCTACGAGGAAGTTATCGAAAGCATCAAGAAATTCGAGGAGAAACAGGTCTCCAAATCTGTTTCCAACAGCAGTGCTTTTGAAAAGGCTTTAAATACCAAAACCGTTTCTGAGAACACTTCAACTGCCACATCTTACAAGGATATTTTCATTGAGGCTAGTGAAAAATACGGTGTCAGTTATGATTTGTTGACGGCTATGGCTCAGCAAGAGTCTGGTTTCAACAAAGATGCAGTCAGCCGATCTGGCGCTATGGGCATTATGCAAATCATGCCTGAAACCGCTGCAGAGCTCGGTCTTGAGCATCCTTTTGACGCCTATGACAATATCATGGCTGGAGCAAATTACATTTCTCAAAAGCTCAAGCAATATGATGGCAATCTTGAAAAGGCTCTTGCAGCATACAATGCAGGCAGTAGCGTGGTTGATCAGTATGATGGTGTTCCACCTTACGGTGAGACAATGAGTTATGTAAAAAACATCAAGGCAATTATGTCCCGTGGGGCAGATGTTCCTTATGCCAATTACATATCACGTACAGCTTCCAAAGAAGAAGTGGAGGCAGATTTAAAGAAGCTTCTATCAGAGCTTCCTGAGACGGAAGAATACGCCGTCTTGAAAAATACATTATCGGAGATGAATTATCTATGAAAACCCCATTTGTTACAAAAGAAAAGATTCAAGAAATTACAAAGCAGATTCCTACTCCATTCAATATCTACGATGAAAAGGGAATCAGAGAAAATGCCAGAGCTGTCAATAAAGCTTTCGCATGGAACAAAGGCTTCAAGGAATATTTCGCTGTAAAGGCAAATCCTAATCCTTTTATTCTAAAAATTTTACAGGAAGAAAACTGTGGTGTTGACTGCGCCTCTTATGTTGAGCTTGCCCTTTCAAACGAGTTGGGCTTCAAAGGTGATGACATCATGTTTTCATCAAACGACACACCAGCATCAGAGTTTAAGTATGCTGACGACCTTGGTGTAATCGTCAACCTTGACGACTTCACACACATCGATTTCTTCGAGAAATCTGTTGGTCATTTTCCTAAGAAGATGTGCTGTCGTTTTAATCCAGGCGGTGTTTATGAGCTTTCGAATGGTATCATGGACAACCCTGGTGATAGCAAATATGGTATGACTAAAGAGCAGATTTTTGAAGCATACCAAATCCTTAGAGATAAGGGTGTTGAGGAGTTTGGTATCCACGCATTCCTAGTTTCTAACACAGTTACTAATGACTATTATCCTACACTTGCGAGAACTCTTTTCGAGCTCATTGTAGAGCTCAAAGAAAAGACTGGAATTTCTATTTCATTCGTCAATCTTTCAGGTGGCGTAGGAATTGCATACAGGCCAGATCAAACAGCCAACGATATTGCTGTTATCGGCGAGGGCGTACACAAGGTATTTGACGAGGTTCTTGTTCCAGCAGGTCTTGGCGATGTGGCTATCTTTACCGAGATGGGACGTTTTATGATGGGACCATACGGCGGACTTGTTACTACAGCTATCCACGAAAAGCACATCTATAAGGAATACATTGGAGTGGATGCATGCGCTGTAGATTTGATGCGTCCAGCGGTTTATGGTTCATATCATCACGTGACAGTTCTTGGCAAAGAAAACGCACCTGCAGATCATGTATATGATGTTACAGGTTCTCTTTGCGAAAACTGCGACAAGTTTGCGGTAGATAGACAGCTTCCAAAGATTGATATGGGCGATATACTTTTCATTCACGATTCAGGTGCCCATGGCTATTCCATGGGATACAACTACAACGGCAAGCTTAAGAGTGCCGAGGTTCTTCTCAAAGAAGATGGCAGCTTCCAGCTAATCCGTCGTCCAGAGACAATCAAGGATTATCTTTCAACCTTTGATAATCTTGGAATCGTAGATAATCTGCTTTAATAAGAGTTATATAGAGTAAATATTAGTAAAAAAGGAGTTAACTAGGCTGAGGCTTGGTTAACTCCTTATATTTTTATCTGTGCTGTTTTTACCCGATTTGCGAAAAGTGGAATTTAATTTTATACTACGTGAATACGAATTGAAGAGAAAGGAAGGTACTTTATGAAACTTAGAAATAGAATATTGAGCAGATTATTGATCTTGATAATGATGCTGTCTATCGCACTTGGAAATAATGCCTTTACGATAACAGCAAGTGCTAAGGGACATCACAGATCACATAACATTGGATATAACGTGGCACATAACAAGGGATATTCCCCAGCGCATAACAAGGGTCATCATGGGTCACATGGTAAGGGACATCATGAATCCCATGACAAAAGATGGTTTGTGATACGCTTCGATCCATGCCATAAGCCATGTCACAAGCCAAATGTCACAGAAACTGATGCGCCAATTGAAAGTATTTATACTTATAATCCGCATGCTTGTTCTCAAAAGCTTTATGATGCATATGGTAGCAAGTACTGGGATACATTGTTTAATTTGATAGATGCGCTTAGGGCCGGCGAAGACACGTTTGAATGTCCTGACGAGGATGCCTTTGAGTGGTGTGGTCAGATACCAGTGTTAAATCATTATATTCCCCTTGCGAAGCTTTATATTCAGTTGGAGGAAGGCAATTATTCTGATGGAGTAGGAAAGATAACATATACAATTCCTAAAGAAGAATATGTTCAAAAAGAGCAGGAATTCGAAGATAGCATAATGGGGATAATAAACGAATATGTTCGAAAAGATGATTCTGATTTTGAGAAATGCATGGCACTTTTTGAATATTTCTCATTGAATTATGAATATGATAGTGAACGAAAAGAGAAATGGTTTGATGCTGATGATGAATTATATAATCAGCAGGGATTTGGAAGCTATTATGCATTTATGAATAATGATCATGCTATTTGTGAAGAGGTAACAGCTCTGTTTGACTACATGCTTAATCAGTGTGGAGTAGATGCATTAGCATTTAAGAGCGATGAAATACGTCATATGTGGTCTTACGCAACTATGGATGGAGTAGGCTTCTACTTTGACTGTACTGGTGGTATGTGCATGAGTGTTGACGAGGCTGTCCTTGGATGGTTTGGAATGACAGATGAAAACTGCCATAAAGCATACGCAGATGATATTTCTCCTATAAATCTCCATAGGGATATAGATCCAAGTGTAGTATTTAGTGGAACTGATGATAGATTTGATAGGGTTCATTTTGGTACCTTAGTTGAAATGGATAGAGAACGAAAGGTTATTAGAATCAGAATAGATGATGAGATTGGCGAATATAATTATGAGACTGGCGGAGATATAATTTTTGCTTCAAAAGCAGAAGATCTAGAAGACTTAGAGGATACAGAGGAGCCAGAGGATAAAGAGGATTTAGAAGATAAAGAAGATACATATGAATCAGATGGTAAGAAGAATCTGGAAGATAAAGAAGATACATATGAATCAGATGGTAAGAAGAATCTAAAAGATAAAGAAAATGCATGTGAATCAAAGGATAAGAAGAATCTAAAAGATAAAGAAAATGCATGTGAATCAAAGGATAAGAAGAATCTGAAAGATAAAGAAGATGCATATGAATCTAAGGATAAGGAAGCTGTAGATAATACAAATAAATTAGATAAGGCAGATGCCCCAGAAAAAAATGAGGGGGCGGAAAACGCTGGTGAATTAAATAATGTAGAAAATGCTTCTGGAGTAGACAATAAAGAAGATATAGTAAATCCAGAGAGACTAGATAAAGCAGAAGGCATAGCAAATCCTGAAGAATTAGGAAATGCATCTGGGGCAGAAAATGTGGTTGAGTCAGAAAAAGTGGCTGAACCTGAAAACACAGATGAAATGCAAAGCACAGAAGGCTTAAATAATACAGCTGTAGTAGAAGATCCTGCGGCATAAAACCGGACACAGGCCAATATTTTCTGACAGAAAATATTGCTCGGCAAAGTCGAGTTCTTGTGGGCATTTTCCTTAAGTTGCCCATAAGAAGTCATGACTTTCTGCTGGCAGAAAAAGGAATTGCCAGCAGAAATCTGGCTTTGCCAGACTACTTTTCCATTTCATGAAAAAGTAGGTCTAGTACGATTCTCGTTTTTCTGATGAAAAACAAGAATCTATATGTCTCTGCCTGTAATAGGCATTTTTCCGAAGAAGTATGCTTTAGCTTAATAAAATGATTATTTTCCATATTTAT
>JAEEGL010921703.1_pt1 | contig 14633 bp, 17 predicted proteins | sample 9134231 | NCBI WGS metagenome assembly JAEEGL01 (sample SAMN16246548, study PRJNA631951) | gut metagenome | biome: gut microbiome; feature: rumen; material: fiber-attached | host: Bos | place: Iran: Karaj | collected 2018-10 | reverse complement strand
ATGACCAGAGAGATAGCCACGCCTACATAGGCCTCTAAAGAAAAGTGCCATTTCAGAAAAATTAACGCGGAAATGAGTACGGAGCCCGATAGAATAGCATCAAAAGAAGCATCCGATCCTGAAGCAATAAGCGCACCGGATTTTACCCGCTCCCCTTGTGTCTTTACGTATTTTCCCAAAACCAATTTGGCCACAATCGCCACGGCCAGTACGACAAGCGTGAGCGCGGAGTAGGAAACATCTTGCGGGTGAAAAATTTTTTTGACAGATTCAATCAGGGCTGTTACCCCGGCATATAATACGATAGCGGAAACCACCAGAGAACTTACATATTCAATGCGGCCGTGGCCGAGCGGATGTTTCTTGTCCGGCTTTTGGTTAGCCAGTTTGGCTCCCAAAATGGTTATTACCGAAGATAGCGCGTCGGATAGGTTGTTAACGCCATCCAAAATAACCGCTATGGAATTGGCCAATAAACCGACTAACATTTTAAACGTAGCCAATACGACATTGGTAATAATACCCACGATACTGGTTTTGATGATAATTTGTTCCCGCTCGAGGGTTAAGTTGCACTTAGTAACAGAATTTCCCATAGTTTTTCCATTATAATTTCATTATCTTTTTCTGCTCCAAATTTTCATATCCCTCCGGGCAGTGCGTGGAACAATACACGGTGGGATAATGTGTAATAAACTCACGCACCCGGGTGAGTGTTTCGCGGGCTTTTTCTTTGTCTTCAAAAACGACGGATAGTTCATCCTCTTTTAAGGCCGCATCGCAATACGTGACATCTCCGTGAAACATATAGTATGTGCCGTTATCTTCCAAAATGCCGATGGAATTACCTTTGGTATGCCCTTCGGCTTGCACCAGGACGAGCGTATCGGTAATGCGTTGGCTACGCGGAAAGTTTTTGTAAGGCCCGTCCGTAAATTCCACGCGTACGATATTGTCTCCGGTTAGTTTCATAGCATCGGCTTCTTGGGCTGCAATATATATTTTAGCGTTAGGAAACATTCGTAATTCGCCTGTATGGTCCGGATGTTTATGGGTTACAAAAATTTTAGTTACATTTTCCGGCTTGTATCCGGCTTTAGCAAGGGCTTCTTGAAACGTGGCCACTTTATCTCCCATCCACAGGGCCGCCTCTTTCTTTTGGGGAATATCGGCCGTTTCGTTAGGCAACCCGGTATCGGATAAAATGACCTCCTTCCCATCGTCAATGAGAAAGTTTTGTAAACTGGAGCGGTATTGAATGTTTTGGCATTTTTCTTTAGGCCGTGTACCGCCAAAGGCAAAGGATTGCGTCATAAATCCTCCGTCGTAATATTTCAAAGCAATAATCTTCATCATTCCTCCAGAGTTTGAATATCCCTTATTGTAGCAGTTAATGTCCTTCCTATACCATAAAAATTTTACACTTAAGAAAAGGGGGAGTGCGTTTAAATACGTGGATTGTACTTTCGCCCTGTTGACGAAACAATCGATTTGTTTGTACCATTTACTAAGTTAAGGAGGGTATTATGCGTAAGGATTTGGGAGTTGTGCCTGCTGTGTTCCCGATGCCGGTTCTAATGGTGGGAACTTATGATGAAAACGGAAAAGTAAATGTAATGAATCTGGCCTGGGGTAATATCGGTACGCGGGAAAGAATTGTTCTTAATATGGGGCCGGATCGTAAAACATTAGCCAATATACGTCTTAAAAAAGCATTTTCTGTGGCTTTGGCAGATGAAAAGCACGTGAAGGAAGCGGATTTCTTTGGTATGGCAACAGGCAATAATATGCCGGATAAATTTGAGCGCAGTGGCTTGCATGCAGTAAAGAGTGAGCATGTAGATGCCCCTATCATTGAGGAATTTCCGCTAACTATGGAGTGTGAACTGGTGGAGGAAAGGCAGGTAGCCGAAGGGAGCATTATCACCGGTAAAATCATCAATGTAAATGTGGACGAGAGCGTGTTGGGGGAAAATGGAAAAGTAGATGCGAGTAAATTACACGCACTTGTTTTTGATCAATTCGGTATGTCTTACTACAAGGTAGGCGAGCCATTTGCTAAGGCATGGAACGCCGGAGCAGAGTTGACTAAAAAATAGGAAGATGCCCCGTTGGTTCTCAGTTTAAAAGCCCTACTGGTGTAGGGCTTTTTCTCGGTCTTATAAAAGTCCTTTATGCGGAGTAAGGGACTCAAATCCGTGCAGAATGTTTAGTTGATAAAATGCGTAAAGGTTACCGGTTCATATTGCGGCTTACAGATACCGTTTTTTTTGCCCAAATCTATACATTTTAATAGCCAAGCCATATTTTGTGCCAGCGTACGCATGGTTTGCAAGCCCTCTTTATCTTTGTGAACATCCTGTGGAGTAAACCCGTGCACCATATTCCAGTACTGGGAACCCACTACTTGCATATTGGTAATGCCGAAGTATTTATTTAAGCGGTCAAAAGCGGCGGTGGCTCCGCCTCTGCGGCATGAAACTACCGCAGCTGCCAATTTGCCGGCCATCTTTTTGGAGTTTGCAAAAAACAGTCGGTCACAGAACGAGCAAATCTGCCCGGAAGGACCTGCGTAATATACGGGAGATCCCAGTACAATACCGTCAAATTCGTCCAAGCGGGAGCCTAACTCGTTAACCCCATCGTCCGCAAAGACGCATCGGCCTGTTTCCTTGCATTTACCGCACGCAATACAGTTGGCAATCGGTTTTGCTCCAATGTGAAAAATCTCTGTTTCTACCCCGTTTTGCTCAAGTGTTTTGGCAATTTCTTGCAGGGCCGTAAAAGTACATCCCTCTTTATGCGGACTTCCGTTAATAAGCAATACTTTCATAGAACCTCCTTTTTGGTATTGTAACACATTTGTTCGGGGAACGAAATAACAAAAGTAACCGTTACACTACGGCCGATATAATTATTTTTTTAGAATATGGGGGGCAAGAAAAGAAGATTGTATGCCAATACCCTCCTTCAGTTTTGGTAAAATACAAATAAGGAGATCTAAAATGGAAGTTATAAAGGCCATTTTCGTAACTGTTTTTTCAATCATGAATGCGATGTCGCCCTACTTGCTGTTGGGTTTTTTGTTTGCCGGAATTTTGCATGTCTTTGTGCCACAACACTTATTCTCTAATTATTTGTCTAAAAGTAATTGGGTGTCGGTATTGTATGCCACTTTGTTCGGTATCCCGTTGCCTCTGTGCTCTTGCGGAGTGATACCGACTGCCATGGCTTTATACAAAGAAGGGGCCTCCAAGGGGGCGGTAATTTCCTTTTTAATAGCTACACCCCAAACCGGTGTGGACTCCATTATTGCCACCTATTCTTTGTTGGGATTGCCTTTTGCCGTGATTCGTCCGTTGGCTGCCCTTTTTACCTCTTTGTTTGCGGGATTAGTGACGAATGCTTTTACTTCCCAAGAGAGCCCCCGTGTAACGGCCCGCCAGACGGAGGAGGCGGCTCAAAAAAACCGCTCTTTTACACAAAAACTGAAAGGGGTTTTTCAGTACGGCTATGTGGAGATGATGGAAGATATCGGTAAAATGCTTCTGTTCGGTTTACTGGTGGCGGGGTTGATTTCCCACTTCGTGCCGGACAATTTTTTTACGGTATTTGGTAACAATACCTGGCTAACGATGCTTCTTGTGTTGGTGGTATCGGTTCCGATGTATGTGTGTGCTACCGGGTCTATACCTATAGCCATTGCCTTAATGGTAAAAGGTATGAGCCCGGGAACGGCATTGGTGTTACTGATGGCCGGACCTGCTGCCAATATAGCGTCTATGTGGGTCATCGGAAAAGTATTGGGGCGGAAGACGTTTTTACTCTATTTGACCACGCTGGTGATAGGGGCCATTGGTTGCGGATTGTTGATAGATAATTTTTTGCCTTCCGCTTGGTTTGATGTGGCTCATTTTGTTACGACGGCGCACACGGGAGGACATGTCGGTTATTTTAAAATTATTTGTTCAGTTATCTTGCTGGTTCTTTTTGTAAATGCCATGCTATTTGCAAAACGGGAAGAAGCGGTAACAATAACACACCGTAACGATAACGGAATAATCTCTTTCCGGATTGGCGGCATGCGTTGCAACCATTGTAAACACAATGCCACCAAGGCCATAAGTAATCTCAAATCTGTAAAAGAAGTGACGATTGATTTAAATTCCGGTGTTGCCCACGTAACGGGTAATCCGACCGATGAGGAAATAAAATCGGCTGTGGAAGCATTGGGATTTGAGTTTCAAGGCAGAATGTAACCGTCTGTTTTTGGATTATCTGCTACACGGAGGTAGTAATGGCCCCTTTCGGACATACAAAACGGCATAAACCGCACCCGGTGCACCGTTCCCTATTGACAACGGTGTAGCCGTCCTCCAACTGCAACGCCTGATGCTCCGATTCACTGCAAATGGTGACACATTTACCGCAACGGGTACACACTTCATGGTTTATGTGAGGGTAGGCCCGTGTCTTTTTGGGTAATTCTTCGTGTGAACAAAGGAGTTTGACGGCTTTATTTTTAAGGGCCGAAATATGGGCAAACCCCTTTTCTTCCAAATAGTTCTCCAGCCCTTTTCGCAAAGACCCGATAATTTTGTATCCGCTCAACATGACTTCAGTGCAAATTTGCACGGCATCTGCTCCGGCGGCGATATACTGCGCAGCATCTTCCCAAGTAGAGATTCCGCCCATTCCTAAAATGGGCAAAGCACTTGTCTGACGCATTTGTGCCACACAGCGAAGACCAATCGGTTTTACCGTGGTACCCGAACAACCCCCATAAGTGGTTTTCCCGTTCACATTGAGTTGGGGTTGAAGCGTATTCAAATCCAGTCCCATAAATCCTTGTACGGTGTTGATGGCTGCCAACCCGTCGGCTTTGGCTTCCTCTACTGCCCGTGTGATGGTGGCAATATCCGTGACATTGGGTGAAAGTTTTACAAATACGGGTTTTTGGGCAACTTCTTTGACCCAACGGGTAATTTGGGCAGAAATTGCTGCATCGGTACCGATAGCCATGCCGATTCCCTTTTCCGGCATCCCGTGGGGACAAGAAAAGTTTAATTCAAACCCATCTGCCGGCGTGTTATTCAACGTGGTAACGAGGTCTTGCCAGGCATTTTTAATAACGGGAGCCATGATGCTGGCGATGACCACTTTGCTCGGGTGCTTGTGTTTGAGTTGTTTAATCCCGTCACACCAATACTGAACGGTTTGATGGCTTAGTAATTCAATATTTTGAAAGCCGATTAGGCGATTTTGGGCTTGTAATACTGCATAGCGCGGGCTGGCTTCTTCCATTTCCAAATCGTCGGGCGTAATGGTTTTAAGTACGGCCCCGCCCCAACCCATTTCAAAGGCCTTTTCTAGGCTTTCAACCCGTGCTGTAGGCGGAGCGGAAGCCAGTATAAACGGATTTTCAAAATCAATTCCTAAAATATGCGTGCGTAGAATAGAAGTCATGGCATTTATCATTTGAGAGCGGCCAAAGCAGATAATTTTTCGTGCAGAGCGGGCTTCTCTCTTTTCAACGAGATGATTTTACCGTTTTTGATAAAACAATGAACTGAAGAGGCCGTGGAGCATACTTGCTTTGTGTTTTGATTGAAAAATTCATAAGCCAGTTCTAACTTTACGGCCGTGTACTCCTTGACGGATATTTGAATGGCTATTTCGTCGGCAAAGCGTACGGGGGTTTTGTACTGTACGGCTATGCTGACCACCGGTGAAAAAACGTGTTCTGCTTCCATTTCTCGGTATCCAAAGCCCAGTTCTGCCAAGTAGGCAATGCGGGCCTCTTCCATCCATTTTACGTAATTGGCATGGTGGATGATACCCATTTGGTCGGTTTCGTGATATTGCGCTTTCTTGGTGTAAGTAAACATGGTACCCCCGCGTAAATTGGCCTTCAGCTCATTATATAAAAATAGCGTGCAGGTTCCCCAAAAAACCGCCCCTTGCTTATGCAAGGGGCGGTGACGGTAAGAGTCATTTATTTATCTATGTCCACCAGTGTATATTCACCGGTTCCCATTCCCAGTTCCTTCATGTAGGAAATTTGACGTAGCCCTTCGCGTGATTCAATACGTTCCTGCAAGTCGTGCAGTTCCGCTTCCGGTAGGGCATACACTTGATCCAAAGAGGCCTGGTCTACGGCGACAATATTGGTAGAGGCCAAAATGCCGATATCACGTGCCTTGGGCTCGGCAGCGGCCGTACCCGCACAATCGCAATCTACCGACATACGGCGCAAGACATTAATATACACAATTTTCCGGCCGAAATGGTCCACGGTGGCTTTGGCCGATTCGGCCATATTTTCTTGGAAGACCGCCCCTGTATAACCCCATTTATTATCGCCTTTTTGGTGTATCATGGCTTTGCCGATTTTGCCGTCCGCCATACCGATAGCGATATTTTTCATGCTTCCGCCATAACCACCCATGGCATGTCCTTTAAAGTGTGTAAGTACCACTAAAGAATCGTAATTTAATATGTGGCTACCCATGGACATTTCCTTAAAGTGCTTTCCGCCCTTTACCGGAAGCATGACCGTTCCATCTTCATCTAAAATATCCACTTTACTAAACGTCCAACCGTTGGTTTTTAAAACCTCGCGGTGTCCTTGGGTCGTTTGGCGGGGGGAATCATAAAACACATTCGTTTCCACGAGTGTGCTGTTGGGGATATGCTCCCATAAGGCTTTTACCATCGGCACCGGTAAGATATTTGGACCGTGCGGCTCACCGGTGTGAAATTTAATAGCCACTTTCCCGTCAATGTTTGCGGAAATCTTATCATAGATTTTGACAAGTCCTTCAGGGCTAATATCCCGCGTAAAATAGACCACGGGTTTATAGGCGGATGCCTCTTGCGCTTGCGTGGTGTTGGAAGTCATTTGGCAAGCGGATAACACCAGGGTTCCCAGTAATACAGCAAGTATTTTTTTCATCATTTGTCTCCTTTTTGTAAATTATTCAGCCAATGTACAATTTTATTATGTACGGCCCGATTGTATTTGGGACCTACATTATTAAAATTCGCATAAGTATCTATTTGGGCGTTTGGGGCGTGAGTTGCGAAATCGTTTATAAACGTTCCGGGGTTACTGCCTTGCGTAGAAAAGGGAATTATTTTCTTACCCTTAAAATCCATTTGCTCCAAAAAAGAATAAAGCGGTGTTGCCATGGTGTACCACCATACCGGTCCGCCTACAAATACGACGTCGTACGGGTTTACATCCGGCAGTGTGCCGGCCAAAGGCGGATACATTTGGCGGTTGAGTTCTTTTTTTATCCGTGCATAAAATGCAGGGGACGATTTAAATTCTTCCTGCGTTTGGATGCGATAGGTGTCTGCCTGAGTAAGGGTGGCAATTTGGTGGGCAATATCCTGCGTGTGGCCCGTCCAAGAATAATAGATTACCAATACTTTACCGAGGTTTGCCGTGTAGGGTATATCTTGAGCAAAGCGGGCGAGTTCTTTTTTATTGCGGTAGGCTACGCGCAAGTGATGGACGACAGCTACCATTCCCCCGCTAACGATTAGAATTAGTAGTACAATAAGTATTTTTTTTAGCATTTTATACTCCTAAAATTTAAGTTCTTTTGTTTTAGATTTGATGGCTTTATCGTAAACGGAAATTTTGTAATCCAAACGGATGAGCGTGCTTTGTAATTCCGCCAAACGGGCTTGCAGGTGTTCCCGTTCCGTTGCCAACAAATCGCGCCGCATTTTCAGTGTGCGTTTGCCGCGCTTAAAGAGTTCAAAATATTTCCGTAATACTGCTATGGACAGTCCGGCACTTCGCATACATTTAATGAACTCTATTTGTAGACAATCCTGCTCGGTATAATTCCGCAGGCCGCTTTCCGTCCGGTTTACGTCTACAATGAGACCCGCCTTTTCATAATAACGCAAGGTATCGGGCGAAATATTACAGCGTTTGCTTACTTCTGAAATGGTCATAATCACAAACTCTCTTTGAGGATTTGGACGATTTCCGCGCGGTCAAGTACTTTATAACCACCCTTTAAAGTAAGCGTAGCATCCGCTATGCCTTCTATCATTTGTGCCGTGGCACCCAGTTCGCTGATTTTTAACGTCAGCCCGATTTTTTTCATCCAATTTTCCAAGGCAACCAATCCTTCTTGGGCTACTTGTTCATCCGTTTTTCCTTGTGTAGCTATGCCCCATACATTGACGGCAAAACGTTTGAATTTGGCCAGGCCATGCGGCAAAATATGACGGTAGTAGGGAAGAGAAACTGCGGCTAGGGTCATCCCGTGGGTAGCATCTGTATAAGCCCCAACGGCTTGACCGAGCATGTGTACCATCCAATCGGTTGTTTTTCCTTTGGCAATTAAGGTATTTAAGGCCCAGGTGGCACTCCACATGAGGTTAGAGCGGGCTTCGTAATTTTGCGGATTTTCCACGGCAATAAGCGAACTGTGTACGACCGAGCGCATGAGGCCTTCGGCTAAGTAATCGCTTGTGTTATCGTCGGTGCCGGAAAAGTATTGCTCGCAGATGTGATTAAAAATATCATAAATACCCGCTACCATTTGTTTATGGGGCAAAGTAAAAGTGAAGGTGGGGTTTAGAATGGAAAATTTCGGCATGACATCTTCGCCGAATACATGGCCTATTTTGAGGTGTTTTTCGGGATGAGTTATTACCGAGCCGCCGTTCATTTCCGAGCCGGTACCCACCATAGTGAGGATGCACCCGACCGGTAGAATACGGCAGGACGGCTCTTCAAAACGGATGAAATATTTCTCCCACGGGTCCTCGGTACAATGAACGGAAACGGAAACAGCCTTTGCGTAATCGCAGCACGAGCCGCCCCCTACCGCCAAAAGTAAATCTACATTATGTTTACGGGCGATTTCTATGCCTTCTTTTAGTTTGTGAACCGTAGGATTGGGCATGACACCACCGTCTTCCACGATTTCTTTGCCGTTCTCTTTTAAAATGTTAATAACGGCATCATAAATCCCGTTTTTTTTGATAGAACCGCCCCCGTAAATAAGTTGAACGGTTTTGCCGTATTTGGAGAGTTCTTTGCTTAAATTTTGAAGGGCATCCTCACCAAAATAAAGTTTAGTAGGGTTGGCATAGATAAAATTTCCTAACATAACACGCTCCTTACGAAAAGATACTATTATTGTAGCAGTTGGAGTTGACTCTAAGTCAAGTGATAATTCTACCGGTTGTAGTCAAATTTTCCGTCTGCTCCATGGGGAGAGGTACGGTTTTGGGGGCCAAGTAATCCGGCAAATCATTTTGCTATACTATTAGGGAGGAGAAATTTATGAAAGACTTAACATTACAACAAACCATACATATTCGCTATTCAGACTGTGAGTGTAACGGCCGTGTGAAGCCGTTTGCATTACTCAGTTTTTTTCAAGATATGGCTGCACAAAGTGCAGAGCGTTTGGGGTTTGGATATAGTACGATTTATCCGCAAAATTTGATGTGGGTGTTGCTAAAATACCGTTTGGAATTCACACAATATCCGGTTTCTACCAATGAACTGATCATCAAGACAGAGCCGCGCGGTTACAACCGGATGTTCGCCTACCGTAATTTTGAAGTTTACAGTGACGGAAACTTTTGTGCTCGTGCTTCCAGCGTGTGGGCTTTGGTGAATAGTAAAACTCTGGATATTGCCCACGTTGGGGACGTGTTAAAAGACAATGACAATATGATCAAATTTGTTCCGAACGAAACCGATTTAAAATTCAGCAAAATACCCGCCCTTACCCGGGCAGATTTTAAAGAAACTTTTAAGGTGCGTTATAACGATATTGATGTAAACATGCACGCAAATAACGGCAATTATATTGTTTGGGCCTTGGAACCGTTGCCTTATGTGTGGAAACACGAAAAAGAACTCAAAAACGTAGATATTGTCTTTAAAAAAGAGATTAAATGTGGTGAGCAACTGATTTGCAGTGTGCAAAAGTTGGATGAATTTAATACCGTTCATTCGTTGGTCCAGAGTCAAACACAAGAAGAACTTTGCCAGATAAAATGTGAATGGATGTAATACATCCCACTTACTTCAAAGAGTAAAAATGCTGTCGATGACTGTTATTCAAGGGGATATTACCCAACTCCGGGTGAATGCCATTGTTAATGCCGCTAATCACACACTCCTGGGGGGTGGGGGAGTGGACGGGGCTATACACCGGGCTGCCGGGCCGGAACTGCTCGCCGCGTGTCGTACGTTGGGCGGTTGCCAGACAGGCGAAGCGAAGATAACCGCTGCCTATAAACTACCGTGCAAATATGTTATTCATACGGTGGGACCGGTGTGGTACGGAGGAATGCACTGGGAGGAAGACAATCTGCGAAATTGCTATGTCAATAGCCTTAAATTGGCAGAAAAACACGCGTGTCAAACAGTGGCTTTCCCATGTATTTCTACCGGAGTATACCATTTCCCCAAGGAACTGGCGGCACGGATCGCGGTAAATGCCGTTCAACAAGCGGCTCCCCTCTTAAACACCGTTCAAGAAGTCATTTTTGTATGTTTTAGCGTAGAAGATAAAGAGATTTATGATAAATTACTGGCTTTATAATCGGGGCATTTTATGAAAAAAATGATGGGTTGTTGCGGGATTAATTGTGAACAATGTGATGCTTACCTGGCCACCTTACATAACGACGACGATTTGAGAGTCAAAACCGCCCAATTATGGAGTAAATTGAATCATACTTCCATCACCCCGGAAATGATCAATTGTACCGGGTGTCGTACCGAAGGCGTAAAAACTTTTTTTTGCAGTAATCTGTGCCAGATCCGGCAGTGTGTTCAAAACAGAGGATTTGAAACGTGTGCCGACTGTGCGGAATTGAACGGTTGTAAAACCGTAGCGCTTATTCATACACACAAGCCGGAGGCACTTGAAAACCTTAGGAGATCAAAATAATTCCACTTCCAAGGCGTTTTTGGGTATCGCAGGACGAATGCTCCGTTAGAACCGTTTATTAACTTGCAGGTGGAACGACATATAACTTAAACGGCGGTTGCCGTCCCCTTGAATAGCCGGAGTGGCATCGCGCGTAAGCTTATCCGTATCATAATGAAAGGCATTGTAGCGCGTTTCAAATCCCAAGGCCCAACCGCTGTGGCGTCCGAGGTCAAACTCAAATCCGGCGCCTACAAACCAACCTAAAGATGCGCTGGTGGCTTTTTGATTATAGTCCAGGCCACTTCTATCAATGCGCATATGCTGCCGGGCTGCAGTTAACCCCAACCCTACCGGCACATATAAGCGGAACAAGTGCGAAGGATTTGCGGTAAAACGGGCTGATAGCATAGCGTTAAGCAGGCGGGTTTTATTGTCCACTTTATCGGTAGAAACAAATAACTCGCCGCCGTCAAAATCGCCGTAAGATACATCTGCCCCTATTCCTACGCGGTCAGTTACCAAATAATAATACGACAGGCCGTATTCTGCTCCGAGCGAACCCCAATCTACGCGGTCATAGTCGGAATACGACACACCGGAATTCTCCAACTGAAAACCGAGTCCCAACCGTCCGCCTACCAGGTGTTGGCCTTGGCTCAAATGGGCGAAAACCGGCACGCAAAAGAAGAGTGAAACAACGCACAAAATAAGTTTTTTCATCTAGTTACCTCGTTAGTTAACGGCGTTTAATGTGGGGGCCGTAAATGGTTTTCCAATCGTCGTGCATGGACACGCAAATCCAGCCGTACTGCTCACAATCCGCGCGCATTTTTTCGGCCTTTTGCCGGTTTCCGTACTCACGTTCCAAATCGTCACACATAAGCATAAAACCGAGGGCTTTGTACGGATTGTTGTAAATGGTATAGTTGACCATACTGGCATCGCTGAATGTATTGCCAAAGGCAAGTACCGGTTGCATGCCGATTTCCTGTTCAATCAGGGTTACTTTATTCATTTGCAAATTTTTGATAAGGTTTTTACCTCCTAAAACAATTTTATCTCCCTTTTGAAAAGTGTATACCAGTCCGTCGGCATCTTTTTGCCCGCTTGCAATAAGGGTACTGTCAGACCCAAGAATTTGGCGGTTAGAAATATACGGCATATTTTTTTCAATCAAAGGGCGTACGGTTAGGCGGTCGGTGCCACTGCAAATGTAAACCGTAAATTTATTTTTTACCAAGTATTCCACAACTTCCAACATGGGTTTATAGAAAATATCCCCGCGTTTCATGCCCACGAACCCAGGTTGGTCTTGTTGCATGAAAGCACGTACGAAGTCGTAAAATTCTTCCACGCTTAACCCTTGGTAGGCCTCGGAAACCATTTTTTCGCGGTTGGCATCCAGTGAGGGAAAAATACCTTTCCTGCGCGAAGCATGGGCAGCCGCTACTTGTTCGCGGGTGGGGGTGTATCGGGGGTCATCCAACACACGGTGTTCAAACAGGGCCCAATCAAAATACGTCGGGTCCGTTTCCAATATAAGTGTACCGTCCAAGTCAAATACGGCAATGCGTTTTTCGGGGGGAATAAAGTCGGTGGATCGGGGGTTTGTTACCGATTTTACGTAATTGACCAAAATTTGTTTGGCCGGAGCTCGGTCGTTCCACAGGGCCAAAGGGTCCTTTTTAATCGGGCCGCAACCGACGGTTAGTAGATTGGTTCCTACGATACAAACAAACCAGAAAAAGAAATGTACAGTCGGGTGTTTAATCATGATACACTACCTCGTTTAAGTACAGGAAATTCTAGCATTTTTTAACGGGATTTATGGCACCCGATTCGCCGAAGATGACTGGGAAATCGGAATTGTTCTTGTACCCCGGCCACGTTTTGTGATATAGTTAGTTGTAGTTTGAGTGAGAGGGAGAACATAATGAAAAAAACAGTACTGATGTTGCTAGTGATGGCGGGAAGTTTGATTCCGGCGTGGGCAGATACAATCTCTACCGATAAAACAGACTTTGCGGAAATCAGCACGGTCATTGATGATGCGGCGTATGATATCCGTTATTATTCCCCGAATAACTTTACCGGAAATAAAATACAAGGTTATAAAGCCCCGCGCGCGTATATGACCAAAAAAGCATTGGCGGCTTTGGCTGTGGCGGCTGCCGATTTACGGGCGCAAGGATATCGCTTGCTGATTTGGGATGCTTACCGCCCACAAAAAGCCGTGGATAATTTTGTGGCGTGGATTAACGATCCGAACGACGACGGGGATAAAACATTTTACCCCACGTTAAAAAAATCTAATTTGTTGGCGGGGAATTACATCATGGCTAAATCCGGCCATACGCGGGGGAGTACCGTAGATTTGACGCTCATCAAAAAGGATGGTTCTTTTGTAGATATGGGAGGAACGTTTGATTTATTTTCAGAAATTTCCCATCCCGATTATAAAAAAATCACCAAAAAGCAAAAACGTAATCGGCAGATTTTGCGTGATGCGATGGTCAAGGCAGGGTTTAAGCCGATTGATTCGGAATGGTGGCACTTCACCTTAAAAGACGAACCGTACAAAGACACCTATTTCAATTTTGATGTAGAGTAAGGGAGAGAAATGATGATAATCATAAAAAAATTAGGGATAGTAATTGCCTTGTTGGGAACTTTTGTTTCTGCCCAGGCCCAGGAATATAAAACGCGCGAGGTGCCCAATGCACCCGCTTTTTCCGCTGTCGAGGTCAGCGGGGGAGACGTAAATGTTTATTTCTCTCAGGGGAAAGGTCATTCTTTTTCGGTCAGCGGTCCTGCCAAATTGGTTAAAGCCATCAAAATCAAAGTAAAAGAAAGTACGCTTTTTATTGAGTACAAAGAACCTTTCTTTACAGGTGATGATGATGTGGCGGTCTATGTCAATGCTCCGCAACTGAACCGGGTGGCCGTGTACGGAGAAGCGGATTTTGAATCTAAAAATGCTTTCCAAGGCACGGAATTGGTTATTAAAACACGCCAAAACGGTGAAGTATCTATGAAGCATGCGAATGTGGCCCAAATCAACGTTGATTCCAAGGGAAGTTCTTCCGTGGATTTAGATTATGTGGAAGCAAGCAACATCCGTGTTTCTGCGTTAGATCGGGCGGAAGTGGAATTAGCCGGCACTACCGAGCGGTTTGAAATTCTGAAAAAAGGTATGTTGGCGGAGATTGATACTAAAAAACTGGTTGCCACCCAAACAAGCAGTAGCGCCAGCGGCGTTGCGGGCCAGGTGGCTAAGGACGGGAGTGTAGAGTTTTCTTTTAACGAATAATCTGAGTTTACACACAAAACTCCGCCCCTCATAAAATGGTGGGCGGAGTTTTTTGGGTTTAGGGAACTATTCCCTTCCAAAGTGGTGATACAAAAGCACCCGAGTTCTCATACTTTTCGGGTCTAATCCGGATATCATACTCAAGTGTCTTTCTTGCACAATAGCCCCGTGCTCCAATAAGCATTGTACTACACGGTTATCGGGAGCGGTATGATGATGGGCGAGATAAACCGTTAAGGAAGATTGTGCTTGCTCTCCTGAAGAACTTTGCATATTGGGGTCGGCATAGTATTCTTTAAACATAATTTGAAGTGCCGGGGTGGGGTCAATGGTCTCATCCGATCTAGCGGCCAAAAAGGGATATAATACGTGCGAATTAATATCTGCGTGGCCTTCGT
>JAEEGL010748226.1_pt1 | contig 14633 bp, 8 predicted proteins | sample 9134231 | NCBI WGS metagenome assembly JAEEGL01 (sample SAMN16246548, study PRJNA631951) | gut metagenome | biome: gut microbiome; feature: rumen; material: fiber-attached | host: Bos | place: Iran: Karaj | collected 2018-10 | reverse complement strand
TAATTCAGAGCGGGAAGACCGATAACGCCAAAGAAATCAGTAACTTCCCCGCCTCCCTGCTCAATCAAGTTTTTAGCGGCTGCGAGCGTACCACCAGTAGCAATTAAATCATCAACTACAAGGTAACGGCCGCCTTTTTTTACATCTGCCTTATGTACCTCAATAGTTGCGGTTCCATATTCAAGAGAATAGCTGCACTGATATGTTTCACCAGGGAGCTTTCCTTTTTTACGAATTAAAACAAGAGGGATTCCAAGCTTTTCTGCAAAAGGAGCAGCAAAAATAAAACCACGACTTTCTACACCTGCCACTGCATCAAATTTGCAATCCTTATACTTTTCTATCATCTGCTCTATACAGAATTTGAGGGCATCAGGATTTACAAGAACTCCTGTAATATCATAGAAAAGAATTCCTGGTTTAGGAAAATCAGGTACGCGGCGTACTGCCTTATCAAGCATCTCCAAAGTCATAAGAAACCTTCTTTACAAAAAAATAACGAAATTATTATAATTCTCCGCGCGTATTAGAGCAAGTGGTAAAATATGTTGTCTGATAATATGCAATGAATATTCAGAAGAATCTGATATGCTTAGGAAAGAATTGAGTCTACAAGATTCTTAAAATCCTGATCCTGAACGACATCTGTATATTCGAGATTTTCAGAAATACTAAATACGCCGTCTTTTTCAACAATTGTATCTGCCGGTGCTTTTGGAATTGCAAGAGCACTTTCAAGTTCCGGAATATTCTGAGCAAGATTATCTCCGAATTCTGTCATTGAGAAATCTGGTTCTGCAAGGTATGTTGGAACTTCTTCTGTCAAATCTTCTACAGCACTTCCGTTTGAACCAGACACGAAGATTGAATCGTCATCAAGCCCTGTATCATCAATAAAATCGTCTTCAATGACATCTTCCTCGACTTCCATAACTTCTTCGTCGTCTTCAACTTCTGGAATAAGGTTCTCAACCGGGGTATCTGATTCCGGCTGATTATATTCTGGCAGAGGATAGAATGAGAGCATTATCTGTTTTGCATTTTTACTATAATAAGATGCAAAGTCGCCCAGTTTGATTTCTTCTGCAAAAAGATTCTCGGTGTTCGCAAAGCGTTCAGAAACGATAAAGGTTTCATTTGAAGGAACATATTTTCTCTGAGGAGGAACTATTGATCTGATATAGGCATCTAGTTCATCCTGCATTTTTGGAGCAGGCTCTTCATATTCTTCAAGAACATCAAGTTCTTCTTCGTCTTCAGCGAGTTCTTCTACTTCGTCTATTTCCTCAGCTTCTTCTGCAAGATCTTCTACTTCGTCAATTTCTTCTGCGTCTTCAGCCAGTTCTTCGACTTCGTCTACTTCATCAACTTCTTCAGCGAGCTCTTCTACTTCGTCAACTTCATCAGCGTCTTCCGCCAGCTCTTCTACTTCGTCAATTTCTTCTGCGTCTTCAGCCAGTTCTTCGACTTCGTCAACTTCATCAGCGTCTTCCGCCAGCTCTTCTACTTCGTCAATTTCTTCTGCGTCTTCAGCCAGTTCTTCGACTTCGTCTACTTCATCAACTTCTTCAGCATCTTCTGCGAGCTCTTCAACTTCATCAACATCTTCCGCTTCCTCAACGAGCTCTTCAACTTCATCGACATCTACCGCTTCCTCAGCGAGCTCTTCTACCTCATCTATTTCATCAACATCTTCCGCAAGTTCTTCAACTTCATCAAGCTCATCAACATCCTCAGAAGCAGAAACCGGCTGAGCGGCCTTTACAGCGGCAACTCCTGCTGCAACTGCGGCACCACCGGCAACAACTCCGGCAGCAGGAACAACAATATTTCTGTTCTGAAGAACTTCCTCAAGCATACGGCGAATTTCTGCAATAGAAGCACCTGTAAGTTCAGCCGCGCCGGATACATTTGCAGCCGCACCACTATTATTTGAAGCACCCGAATCAGAACCTGTTTTCGATTCAAAAATAGCAAAAATCTCATCCCAATTCTTTTCAAGATAATCAGAAATTTCCTTGCGGCGTTTCTTGGAATGAACATGGAGACTATTAATAATTTCATCACTTAAATCATTTCTGCGCTGACGGAGATGACGTGCAACATCAGCCCATTCCCTCTTTTCCTTGCCATCAAGATAGTTTTCAATAATTCCCAGCTGAATCTTTTTAATACGTTTTTGAAGAGTCACAACAGGATCTCTAAAGAAACTGAAAATCAGGAAAACAATGAGAAGAATAGAAATGAAAATACAGATATATACGAGAATACGAATTTCTTTTGATAATTCAAAAACATCACTTGTATAAATTGCACTAATTCGGATTTTGCCAATGCGGTTACTTGAAAGCGACAGATAATATCTGCCATCTGGAATTGAAAGAAGTTTTTCCGGCTGCTGACCGGCATCACTACCGCGCTTCATAGCTTCACTGCGGGATTTCCAGTAATTCAAGACAGGCTGTCTGAAATCATTTTTAGTTCCATGAGGAAGATTCAGAACAAAACCACCACTAAAATCATTATCAGAGAAAAGTGCTAACCCCTGGCCAAGGGAAATAACTTCGCGATTTGTAAGCGCCTTCTCTACTTCATGCATATTCAGATAGAAAAGCGCCATTCCGGAATAAATACCGTCAACCCAGCAGAAAGGAACACTTAGAATAAGGCGGTCTTTATTTTCATCATAAAGAAGAACAGATTTTGTCTCGCTTGTAATTTTCTGCAACTGTTCAAACGAAATTTCATCTGCATCTTTTACAATATCGTTGTAATTTTTGTAGAATTTGCTGATTCCATTCTGTTTTAAGAGATCAGTATCATCATAAGAGCTGTAATGTACATTACGCCCGTTTTTATCGATGATACGGATGCCTGAGAGAGCTGGAATTTCTGTAAACAGGGATTCTGTAAGGCGACGTCGCTGAGTTACTTCACTTTCCGACGGATTCTGGACATAAAAAGAGCGCACAGAGGCATTCTTTGTCCAGGCATTTTCGCCTTTTTCAACTAAAGAGAGAATTTCCGAAATGTATGAATCACAGCTCTCCGAAATCTTATCCAGCTGCCCGGTGTTTTCTTCAATTTTTGACTGAGCATAAAACCTTGTTTCCAGTTCATTAAATAATCTGGAATGAAGGCTCATGACAAAAACTGCAAACAGCATAAGGGCTGCTAACAGACTGAAAGCAATCTTCTGGCCAGAAGTCATTTCTACCCTTTTATTATCGGCAAATTTATCGTTTTTCAACACTCCAAAAATTCCGAAATTATTTGCGGATTGGCCATAAATGGGTTATAGTTATTGCAATGATTGATGTAGAGAAAGAAGAACAGGCCATTCCACGAGCATTGCTTGTAGGTGAACCTGGCAGCAATTTACAGGAACTCAAAGGACTCGTGCTCACACTGGGCATGGATGTAATTCAGCGTCTTACATTAAGCCGAATGGAAGTACATCCGGCTTATGGAATCGGCAAGGGAAAAGCACAGGAAATTGCAGAGCTTGCAAAGCAGATAGAAGCAGACTGCATCATTTTTGACTTCAATCTTGAGCCAAGAAAACAGAGAAACTGGGAAGAACTCACAGGAATTTCATGTTTTGACCGTCAGGAAGTAATAATCCGCATCTTTGGACAGCGCGCTCAGACAAAAGAAGCCGTTCTTCAGGTAGAACTTGCCCGCCTTTCCTATTCTTTACCACGCCTTGCCCATATGAATAAGGATTTTTCACGACAGCGAGGTGGAGCATTCGGTGCAAAAGGTACAGGTGAAACACAGCTCGAGCTTGATCAGCGCCTTGTACGCGAAAAAATCTCTGCAATCAAGAAAGATCTTGCAGAAATTGAATTAAACCGTAAAACACAGAGAAAACAAAGAGATAAACTGCCGTCCTGTGCCCTTGTTGGTTATACAAATGCGGGAAAATCTTCTCTTTTGAACGCGCTTACCGGTGCAGATGCATATGTTGAAAACAAACTGTTTGCAACACTGGATCCGTTGACACGAAAACTTCCATTAAATGATAGTGCTGGAGTTTTAATTACAGATACAGTAGGATTTATCAGCAATCTTCCACACCATCTTATTGATGCATTTAAGTCTACACTTGAAGAAGCAGTTTATGCAGATCTTCTTCTTTTAGTACTTGATTCATCAGATCCTGAGGCAGAAGCACAGTATCAGACAGTATGTGATGTTCTGGAAGATATTGGTGCAGACAAAAATCCAAGGCTGATACTCTTAAACAAGGTAGATAAAACTGAAGATGAAAATCATACACTTCAGAAGCTGCGCCTTAAATTCCCGGATGCAATTCTCATAAGTGCAAAAGAGGAACTGGGCTTCCTGGATCTTAAAACAAAGATATATGAACTGCTTTATGGAGACCAGGCAAATTATATCCTTCCTTTAACACAGACCGTTCTTATTAATGAACTTAAAAAAGTCGGTTGTATAGAAAAGGAAGAATGGTTAGATGATGGAGTGCACATTACAGCCCGTGCAACAGGAAGACTAGCCGCCCTTCTTTCGCCTTACATCGCAGAATAAAACATCATATATATAGAAGGAAACAGTAAAAATGCCGCAGAAAACAGAAAATATAACTCTTAATAAAATTCTACTTGCAATAATTGCAGGCCTTTTACTAGTCATTTTAATTGGAACAATCGCTGGGCTTACAAAAAAGAAGAAACAAACACCGGAAGTATTGATTTCACAGGGAAAAGCCGTAAGCCTTATGGCACCTTCGAATACAGAAGACATTACCTATTTTGAACTTGGCACCATCCGCATTTCTACTGCAAAGGCAGATTCAGATGAAGGCGGTTCAATTATGGTGCTTTCTCCATGGCTGGCCTACCCTGCCGGAGACACAGTGTTTTTCGAAGAACTCTCCCGCAAAAGCGGTTCAATAAAAGGAATCTTTCAGGCCTATTTTTCATCCAGAACAAAAAATCAGCTGCTTACAGAAACAGAAGAGCGGATTGTTCAGGTTATTATGGATGAAATAAACGCAGATCTTGCTCTTGGAAAAATCAGCAGCATATATTTTACTGATTACCTGTTCTTAGAATAAAAACAGATTCCTGCCATAATAAAATGGGACTACTCAACCAACTTAAAATTCTGTATATTAATCTTAACTAACAAATAAAGGATATTTATATGTGCGCAAAAACAATACCAGCCAGAAAAGATGTTCCAGCAAAGGACAAATGGGATTTATCTTCAATATACAAATCAGATGAAGCATGGGAAGCAGCCTTAAAGACACTGCCTGAACTTACAAAAAAGGTTGCAGGTTATAAAGGCCGACTTAGTGATTCGAGTATTACACTGCTTTCTGCCCTTAAAGAGATAGAGCAGGCAAATCTTACAATGGAAACAGTATACCATTATGCTTCACTCCAGCACGAAGCTGATGAAGATGATTCAAAGGCAACAGACCGCTACGGTCGGGCAATGATGGCATACACACAGATGGAAGCAGAATTAAGCTTTGTGGATCCAGAACTTCAGGAAATTGATGAAACCCAGCTTAGAAAGTGGATAAGCCTTCCAGAATTCAAGGATTACCGTATATATATAGAAAAACTCCTGCATTTTAAGCAGTATATTCTGAGTGAAAAAGAAGAAAAAATTCTTTCGCTTTCTATGCAGCCAGGACAGACTCCGGAAACTGCCTTCAGCGTACTTACAAATGTTGATATGAACAAAACATTTGGTACAGTAAATGATGGCGGAGAAGAAAAACAGCTCACAGAAACAACCTGGAGCCTTTTTATGCATTCTCAGGACCGCTCAGTCCGAGAACAGGCCTACAAAAAATTCTATGCTAAATACGAAGAACACCAGAATACACTTGCCGCGCTCTACGCCGGCTCCGTAAACCAGGACATTTTCAGCATGCGCGCCAGAGGGTACAAATCAAGCTTAGAGCAGGCACTTTATGGAAACAAAGTCCCGGTATCGGTTTATCATAATCTGATTGACTGCGTTCACAAAAACCTGCCGGCCCTCCACGACTATTACAAACTGCGCCGCGAAATACTTGGCGTAGACGAATTGCGCCATTACGACGTTTACGTACCGCTTATCAAATCGGTTGAAACAAAAACTACATATGAGGAATCAGTAGAAATCTGCCGCAATGCGCTTGCGCCACTTGGCAAAGAGTACACAACACGCCTGTGCGACGGCTTACTCAACGGCTGGGCAGACCGCTATGAAAACATAGGAAAAAGAAGCGGAGCCTTCAGTTCCGGCTGCTATGTTGGAAATCCTTATATTCTGTTGAATTATAATGAAGAAAATATCCGCGACGTATTTACAATGGCACACGAAGGCGGACACAGTATGCACAGCTGGTATTCCGTACATAATAATCCGTTTATGTGCTACGACTACACAATCTTCGAAGCTGAAGTTGCCTCAACCTTCAATGAAGAGCTTGTTTTCCAGTATCTTTTGAAAAATGCAAAGGATGATGAGATGAAAAAATATCTGCTTGCAATGCACGCAGATGATATACTCGCTACCCTCTATCGCCAGACAATGTTCGCCGAATTTGAACTTAAGGCCCATGAACTGGTCGAGGGCGGCACCCCACTCACAGCTGAATTGCTCCGCAAAATCTACCGCGAGCTTCTTGAGCTTTACTTTGGACCGGAAATGCATTTTGAATCAAACAGTGATATGGAAGGACTTAGAATTCCACACTTCTACTCTGCATTCTATGTTTATAAGTATGCAACAGGAATTTCCGCTTCACTCGCACTTGCAAAACGCGTAACAAATGGCGGCGAAGCAGAACGCGAAGACTACTTCAGCTTCCTCAAGAGCGGAGGTTCACGCTATCCAATTGAAAGCCTCAAGATTGCAGGTGTAAATATGGAAGAAACAGGACCTGTACAGGATGCCTGCGACGAATTCAAAAAAATTATTGCGGAATTAAAAAAACTGTTACATAATAATAAATAGTTATTAATATATATAATCTGACCTATTTATTATGAAGAAAGTAGCATTATTTGTTCATAATTTCACAGTTGAATACTCTCTGACAACTGCTCAGGGAGTAGCTTCATTTTTCACGCAGGACAAAGATATTCAGCTGATTGTTGCACAGACAAATCAGCCGAATTATCCATATGGCCTTTATGAATATCAATACTGGGCGTCTGCTGAAATTCTGAAATCAGATGATATAGATTTAATAATTATTGTAGCAAGTGCTTATCAGACATATATAACTCCAGAAGAATTAAAAAAATATCTTGAACCTTATACAAACAAACCAATCGTTTCAATTGCAGTAGACCTTCCTTTTGAAGACGTACATTACACAGTATGCGACTGCGACAATGCATTTGACCAGGTAGTAGAACATCTTGTAAATGTGCATGGCTGCCATGATATAGGTTTTGTTTCAGCTTCGAAGACGAATTCAAAAGAAGCAATACACCGTTTTGAAGCATATAAAAAAGCACTCAAACATCACAAACTTAAATATAAACCGGAAAATGTAATTGAAGGTTATTTTATAAGGGAAGCTGCCTACAATATCTTACTCGAACAGTTTAAATCAAAAAAAGATATACATTTTGACGCACTTATTGCCGCAAATGATTTAATGGCAGAAGGCTGTATACTGGCATTAAAAAAACTTGGAGTTAAAATTCCAAAAGAAGTAAAAGTAGTTGGATTTGATGATACTGCCAGATCGGCATTCCTTTCACCTTCCCTTTCAACAATTAATCAGAATATTGCGGGACAAGGTTATGCCGCCGGAAATCTTGCACACCGCCTGCTGCAAGGTGAAAAAGTTCCGAGAATTACAAATCTTTATGCAGAACCGGTTTACCGACAGTCCTGCGGTTGTATCAAAACAACAAGTAATTCACTTTTAAGCCGCGGCCAGGACGGAGAGTACAAAGAAAATCAGCATCTTAATTCAGGCACCCTTGAAGAATACACAGAATATTTTAAAGATGTAGTTGGAATCTATACTCTTATTGATACTTTCCATACAACACATACATTAAAAGAGCTTTTCAGTTCTTTACCGGAAATCTCAACTCAGATGAAGTTTTCTTCAATGGCAATTGTACTTTTTGAAGAGCCAATCTATTTCCAGAAAAACGAGACCATTACAATTCCAGATAAGGCCTATCTTAAAAGCTACATAGACGAAAACAAGCAGATTATTCCATATGATGAAAAAGGTATTGAGTTTAATCCACAAGTAAGGATTCTTCCAGAAACCTATGTATCACAAAAATCCGGAGTTTTCATAATTCACCCTATTTTCGCCGGAGAAAAACAATACGGATACATTGTTGCACAGACAAAAAACCTTAAATTCCACATGTATCACGTTTATCTTAAACTGATTATAAATGCCATTGCCAATGCATACGATTTCGACCAGACAATTTCAAAAAATGTTGCACTCACAAGCAGAAACGAGAGGCTTCTTAAGAACAACCAGGAATTAAACTTCCAGAACAGCATAGATGAGCTTACTCAGGTTCTGAACAGACGCGGTTTTATGGACAAAGCAGATAAAGCCATCAAAAAAGCTGTAAAAGAAGGCAGCAGCGGAATGGTTTTCTTCGCAGATATGGATGGCCTCAAAAAAATCAACGATAGTTTTGGCCACAAAATCGGAGACCTCGCAATACAGACCGAAGCAAGAGTACTGGAAGAAGCGTTCCGCGAATCAGATATTGTCGGACGCCTCAGTGGAGACGAATTTGCCGTTGTTTCGGTAGGACTTACCAGCGGATATGTTTCAGCAATCAGAACCCGTATTGACCAGCTTAATTTAATCTATTCAAAAGAAGCAGGATTACCATTAACCCTCTCAATGAGCCTTGGTGCCGTACCATTTTCACCGGAAGATTCCAATCTGGATGAACTTCTTTCCAGCGCAGACAAAAAACTTTACAAAGAAAAAGAAAAAAAACACGCTGCGAGAAAATAATCTAAAGTTTCACTGCATTTCAACCGATATTATAGGTGTATTAGTATACACTAATTGCATTATCAATCGAACCGTGTTAAAATTATTATGGGTGTGAAAAAGTTAGGAGAAGATTAAATTGAATAAGTCAGAATTTAAAACATTTTTATCAGCTATTCCAAAAGCAGAGCTTCATATTCACCTCGAAGCAGTAATCACTTTAAGCGGTATAAAAAAACTCTACAAAAATAAATATGGAAAGGAAATGTCAAAAGAAGAGCAGAAGGAGCTCTTTTCTTATAATGATTTGAATGGATTCATTCAGTCATTCCTTAAAATTCAGGGAATGTATTCCTCTGTAGAAGATTTTAAGGTAGTTTTTGACGAACTTAAAAAATATCTTGTTAAAAACGGCATTACCTACACAGAAGTATTCTTTGCCCCAACAGCATTCCTTAAGATGGGCTTTAAATACGAAGACATGGTACGCGTATTCCATGAGAAAATCACAGAAATCAAAAAGAAAACCGGCATTACAATCAAACTTTTAATGGATGTAAGCCGAACTTTTGGCTGTGAAAACGCAATGAATAACTATAACCTGCTCAAGCAGTTCCCTTGTGAAGATATTATTGGTATTGGACTTGGCGGAGCAGAAAGCAAAGGCCCTGCAAAGGATTTTGCACCAGTTTACGAGCTTGCTAAAAAAGAAGGCTGGCACGCTGTAGTTCACGCAGGTGAAGATGTTGGTCCGGAAAGCATCTGGGACTCAATTAATTATCTTCATACAGAACGCGTAGGCCACGGAATTACAGCCATTCAGGACGAAAAACTGATGGACGAGCTCAAAAAGACAAAGCTTCCTATCGAAATCTGTATTACTTCAAATACATTTACAAAGAAAATTGTAAAGAAAGCAAAGGAGCATCCGGTTCGCGCATTCTACGACAGAGGTATTCCTGTAAATATCAATACTGATGACCCTGTATTCTTTAAGACTACCCTTCTCGATGAATTCTGGATCTGTCATAAGGAATTAAACTTTACAATGGATGAAATTAAGGAACTTGTAAAAAACAGTTTCCGTCAGTCATTTATGAGTGATAAGGCAAAGAAAGACGCTATAAAAGCTGTTGACGATGCCTGGAAGTTATAGGGTGTAGGGGAAAGCCTTCCCCTCGCTCGCATTCCATTGCTCGCTACCCCTTCTCCTAAGGGGCTCCGCCCCCTAAAACCCCTATGACAACTCTAGAAAAATACTACAACAAATTCCACGAAGAACATCGTCTCACAACACGCCACGGTCAGGTAGAATTCCGCACAACCCTTCATTTTATCGAAGAAGCAATCCGGTGGTTGAATAACAATACCATAAAAATTGCAGATATCGGTGCGGGAACAGGCCGCTATTCAGTAGAACTCTGTCATAAAGGCTACGATGTAACTGCCGTAGAACTTGTAAAACACAACCTCGAAATTCTTCGTTCAAAACATGAAAACATAAAAACCTGGCAAGGCGATGCACGGGATCTTTCCTTTTTAGAAGATGAAACCTTTGACATTACCCTGCTCTTCGGGCCACTTTATCACCTCCACGGCGATGAAGAAAAATTAAAAGCACTCAACGAAGCAAAACGAATCACAAAAAAAGGCGGATATATTCTTGTTGCCTATGTAATGAATGAATACAGCGTAATTTCGTACTGCTTCAAAGAACACAAATGGGCAGAAGTTGCAGCAAAGGGCGGTCTCTCACAAGATTTCCATACACTTTGTACACCAGACGAACTTTACGACTATGTACGGCTGGAAGACATCAACCGGCTGAATACAGCAGCAGACCTGAAAAGAATTAAAATTATTTCTGCAGACGGACCTGCAGACTATATGAGGCGGGAACTCAACGAAATGAGCCCCGAAGAATTTGAAGCCTTCTGTCAGTTCCAGATATCAATATCCGAAAGACCGGAACTTACAGGAGCAGGCAGTCACTGTGTTGATATACTTCAAAAAAACTAGTGAAATAAGAAAAAGAGGCTTATAATATATATCATGAATTTGAGATTTGTTTATCTGATAGCACTGTCCATCTCACTTATTACCTTATACCTCTACTACGAACTCAATTCAAATAATCTCAATAAAAATTATCTGACACTTTTCCTTACAACTTTTATTTCAAATTTCGGCTATGCACTGGCGATTCATGCAAACACTCTGGAAGGTGCCCTTGCAGGGAATCTTCTTTCTTATATTGGAAGTATTTTTACTATTTTATTTGGACTTGTTGTTATAATTGATATGTGCCACAAGCACTTTCATTTCATTATACGATTTGGACTTTTAATCTGTGCAACAGTAATCAGCTTTTTTATTGCAACAACAAAAGAAAGCAATCTTTTCTTTAATGAACCTCACCTCATAAAACAATATGGACTTACCCTCATAAAATTCAAGATGGGACCTGCAATGTATTTATACATGATTTTCCTTGCAGGAATAAATCTTGGAGCAATAATCACAATCATACATACCATCTTTACAAAAAAGAATGTATCAAGAAAATCACTTCAGAGTCTTTTGTGTATGCTGATTTTTGGAACACTTTCTTACATTATTCCATTCGCCTTGGGTATAAGAATCAACATTATGCCTTATATCTATATCATAATGGAAATCTTCTTCCTCTATTTTTCTGCCAAGACAAATACCTATGATCTTCAGCTGAATTTAATTAACGTATATAAAACCCGCGGAGGCTACGGCTACATCGCATTCGATAATAAGAAACGCTTTTTAGGCTGCGACACTTTTGCCCTCACCTTCTTCCCGAAATTCGAAGAAATCCCTGTAGACTCTTACATTCCTGCTTCATTTTCAAACATAATCAAAAACCTTCGTTATAATGACCCGGACTGGGACTGGAACGAACACTGCAACGAAGACTTTAGAATTCAATACGAAAACAAAGCCGGTATCTGTACTATTCACAGACTCTCTGCAGGCAGATTAAAAATGGGCTATTTCCTTGAACTCAGAGACGACACAGAACAGCAGAATTATATAAAGGGACTCAACGCCTTTAACAAAGAGCTTTCTCAACTTGTAAAAGAAAAAACCGAACAGGTTACCGATATGCAGGACTCCATCATCAGGGGAATTGCAACGATGGTAGAAAGCCGCGACAACAGTACAGGCGGTCATATTCTTCGAACAAGTGACTGTATTCAGATTTTTGCAGAAGAACTTCTTAAGCATAAGGAAATAGAAACTCCTACTCCAAACTTCTGCAAGCTGCTTGTAAAAGCCGCGCCTATGCACGACCTTGGAAAAATTGCCGTAGACGATTCTATTCTTCGCAAACCTGGAAAATTTACTCCAGATGAATATGAAAAAATGAAGGAGCATCCTGCAAAGGGGGCTGTCATAGTCAGAAAGGTTTTAAGCGGAATTAATGATGTAGAGTTCCGGGTAATTGCGGTAAATGTTGCACACTATCATCATGAAAAATGGGATGGTACCGGTTATCCTGAAGGCTTAAGAGCAGAAGCAATCCCACTTGAAGCAAGAATCATGGCACTCGCAGATGTCTTAGATGCACTTGTAAGTAAGCGCTGTTATAAAGAAGCTAAATCGTTCGACGAAGCCTTTGAAATCATTAGAAATGATTTGGGTAAACATTTTGATCCTGAGATTGGAAAAATCTTTATAGACTGCCGTCCTCAACTGGAAGCATACTACAAAAACTCCGTAACTGAATTATAATTCTAATCAATTGTGTAAGGTCTCGTTTTTAGATATAATCGACTTCCATAATATAGGAAGAAAAGATGCCTGGTTTTTATGATTATTATGATGTGGCTGTTGTAGGAGCCGGCCACGCAGGAATTGAAGCGGGACTCGCTTGTGCCCGCATGGGACTTAAAACTGTTCTTATTACACAAACCCCAGATGCCATTGCACGCATGAGCTGCAACCCTTCTATCGGAGGAATTGCAAAAGGAAATATTGTCCGCGAAATTGATGCGCTCGGCGGCCAGATGGCAAAGCTTATCGACAATTCAATGATTCAGTTCCGCATGCTCAACAAGAGCCGTGGACCTGCTGTTCAAGCCCCTCGTTCTCAGGCAGACAAAATCACCTATTCTATGCTTGCCAGAAAAATCTGTGAAACTACCCCTAACCTATATACATTAATGGATACAGTAATTGATATCCTCACAACTGCCAGCAGTACACCTCTTCCTCCTAACAGCGACAGTGCATCAGAAAAGGGAACTATCCCTGGTGAGTTCCGTGGAGACGGACGCACAGAAGCAGCAAAAAGCGGAATGCGTCAGAAGGTAACAGGTGTTGTAACTGAACGCGGAAGGATTATTCCTGTCCGCTCTGTAGTTCTTACAACCGGAACCTTCCTTGGCGGCCGTATTTTTATTGGTGAATATGATGCTCCATGCGGCCGTGTAGGAGAACCTGCCGCTTATGGACTTACAGAAAGTCTTCACCGTCTTGGTTTTACTACAGGCCGACTTAAGACTGGAACTCCACCACGTATTTTAAGAAAAACAGTAGACTTTTCTAAACTCAATGAACAGCCTGGTGACACAGAGGTTATTCCTTTCAGTTTTGAAACAGAACGTGTAGAACGTCCTCTTGTAAACTGCCATATCGTATATACAAATGAAGAAACTCACAAAATAATCCGCGAAAATATCGGACGATCTCCACTTTACAGTGGAAAAATCAGCGGTATTGGTCCACGTTACTGTCCTTCCATCGAAGACAAGGTAATGCGCTTTGCAGAACGCGACCGCCATCAGATTTTCGTAGAGCCGGAAGGCCTTGAAACAGATGAAATCTATCTTAACGGACTTTCTTCGAGCCTTCCTGAATGTGTTCAGGATGCCTTTATGCGTACAATGCACGGTTTTGAAAATGCCGTACAGAGCCGCCCGGGTTATGCAGTTGAGTATGATTTTGTTGAACCAACTCAGCTTTACCCTTCTCTGGAAACAAAGCGTGTTGCAGGACTCTTTAATGCCGGACAGATTAACGGAACCTCCGGATACGAAGAAGCTGCCGGTCAGGGACTCATTGCCGGAATGAACGCAGGTCTTTATGCCCGCGAACATATTAAGCTTTGCGGCCCACTTGCAGAAATTCCACACACACTCAATGGTGTTGCTTCAAGCACAGAACCAGGTGCTTTCCGCCCTAAGGCAGATATGACAAACGAAGAAAAAGCAAAGTTTGCCGAAATCTCAGAACGCGAAACACACGAACTTAATGATTACGAGCGTAACGTTCAGAAAAACGCAGGTTTTGATAAGTTCGACGTAATTCCAGAGTTTGAACCTGTAATTCTTGGCCGAGACGAAGGCTATATTGGCGTTCTCATTGATGATCTTGTAACTCTCGGAACAAAAGAACCTTACCGCATGTTTACAGCACGTGCAGAATACCGTCTTAAACTCCGTCACGACACAGCAGACCGCCGCCTTGCAAAATACGCCTTCCGCTGCGGACTTAAAACACAGGCACAGTTTGATGCAGTAAACGAAAAATATGCACGCCTTTCAGAAATTGAAGCACTTCTTCTTAAAAAGCCTGATATGGAAAATCCAGGCTACCCTGAAGCAGACTGGGAAATGGCAAAGATTGACGC
>JAEEGL014374846.1_pt1 | contig 14634 bp, 8 predicted proteins | sample 9134231 | NCBI WGS metagenome assembly JAEEGL01 (sample SAMN16246548, study PRJNA631951) | gut metagenome | biome: gut microbiome; feature: rumen; material: fiber-attached | host: Bos | place: Iran: Karaj | collected 2018-10 | reverse complement strand
ATGGGCGCGTTCCACGGAATGACTCTCGGAAGCCTTGCCCTTACCACTGACAGAACCAGCCGTGACGGAGCAGGTGTTTCCCTTGACAATGTGACCTTTATCCCTTATGAGAGCGGATTCCATACCAAATTGGATTCTCTGGATTATCTCGAGACCATACTTCTTGACGACCACTCAGGTGTTGAGAAGCCGGCAGCAGTTATTCTTGAGACCGTTCAGGCAGAAGGCGGCATCTATGTGGCCAGCGTTGAATGGCTTCAGAGACTTGAGAAAATCTGCCGTGACAACGATATTCTTCTGGTAGTGGATGATATTCAGGTAGGATGCTCCAGAACGGGTACCTTCTTCTCCTTTGAAAGAGCCGGTATTCATCCGGATATGGTTACCCTCAGCAAGTCAATCGGCGGTTACGGTTTCCCCATGTCCCTTCTTTTGATAAAGGATGAACTCGATATCTGGAAACCTGCCGAGCACAACGGAACCTTCCGCGGTAATCAGGTGGCATTTGTGGCTGCCAAAAAGGCGATTGAATACAATGTTAATCACGAGCTGAACGCCGACGTTAAGAGAAAAGGCGAAATAGTTCGCGACTTCGTTGAGAAAAACATACTTCCTCTTGATTCAAAGATTACCCTTCGCGGTATCGGACTTATCTGGGGCATTGATTTCGGCGGACTTGAAAACGGCGGAGAAATCGCTCACAGGATTGCGGACAAATGCTTTGAAAAGAAGATGATTATAGAGCGCGCCGGCAGAGGAGATTCCGTAGTTAAGATTCTTCCTCCTCTTACGATTTCCGATGAGGAGATTAAGCAGGGTCTTGAGATTATACTTGCCTCAGCAAAAGAAGTACTTGGAAAGTAAGATATAAGTTATGAAATTAAGAGATATAATCTCCTGCGATTATGACACGGAGATAGACAATATTACCGATGACTCCAGACAGGCTCGGGAGAAGACTTTATTTGTATGTATAAAGGGTCTTACGGTTGACGGACACAAATATGCGCCGAAGGCTGTTGAGAAGGGTGCTGCGGCTATTATCTGCGAGCATAAGATTGAAGGAATTGACGTACCTCAGATTGTGGTTGATAATCCCGACAGAGCCTTCAATGAAGCCCTTAACAAACTTTACGGAGAGCCTCTCAAAAAGCTGAATCTGTTAGGCGTCACCGGAACAGACGGCAAGACCACTACGGCTGATATGATGTACCAGATTTTAAACGGTCTCGGTCATAAATCAGGCTACATAGGAACCAACGGTATCTTTTCCGAAGGCTATTCTCAGGACAATGAATACACCACTCCACTTCCGGCAGAACTTTTTGAAGCTCTCGACGGATTCGTTAAAGACGGTTGCGGATTCGTATCCATGGAAGCTTCCGGGGAGAGACTGGGTACAGGCAAGATGGATGGAGTTTCTTTTGACGCTTCAATCTTTACGAATCTTACGAGAGACGCCCTTGATATCTTCAAGACCATGGACAATTACTGTGCTGCCAAAGCAAGGCTCATGGCTTACACCAAGCCTGATGGCATATGTGTCATAAACAAGGATGACCAATACGCCGAGGCTTTTGTAAAGGCGGCTGCAGCTCCCGTTGTAACTTACGGTATTAAGGATACTACTGCTGATGTTTATGCAACTGACATAAATGTCAAATACAGAGATTTGTCCTTTGTGCTAAACGGCAAGCTTGGCAGACATGAAGTTAAGTGCAACCTTTCGGGTATTTTTAACGTATACAACCTGATGGCGGTGATAGTGACATTGAATCACTTCGGAATTTCGGTTGAAACTCTTGTTGAAGCGATTTCCAAGCTTAAGCCGGTTGAGGCTCGTCAGACAGTTATTGATTGCGGTCAGCCCTTCAGAGTTATTGTTGATTACGCTCATACTGCCAATGCAGTTAAGAATCTTATGGATTACATTAAGTCCACCCTTACAGACGGCTACTTAAGAGTAGTGGTGGGTGCAGGCGGCTCCAGAGATTTGCACAGACGTACGGACATGGCTGAGTATTGCACATCCACAGCGGATTACAACTACTTCACCATCGAGGATGCGCGATTTGAAGACCCTCAGATGCTGGTAGACACCATGGTATCTACAGTGCCAGAGGCTACCAATTACGAGCTTATAGTGGATCGTGATGAAGCCATTACCAAGGCCATTCACGACTGCAAGCCCGGTGATGCGGTATTAATTCTGGGTAAAGGTGCGGAGGCCTACATGATGACCAACGGAGTGCAGGTTCCGAGACTAAATGACCTGGACAGAGCAACGCTGGTGCTTAAAGAGATGGGATATAACAAATAATGCAAAAAGCCTTCGGTCGATTGGCTCGGCCGAAGGCTTTTAATGTTAGGATGCTTATTTTGCTACAGTGAAAGGATATCTCTTTTCACGGAAGGGTTCGCCCGATGCGTCCCATGCGTAGATGATAAGCGTATATTTACCGGGCTCAAGTTTGCCGAACTTAAGGATCTTGTTAATTACGGTGTCCTTTATCTGAACGCTCTTTTTGTTGGGAGAGTATGTAACATCATCAAGTGCGTTTATCTCAGTATCGGTATAGATAACTCTTCCCTTAATCTTTGTGATGTTGTAGTTACTTGATACAGTGCCGATAAGATTGAAACTATTTTGATATTTAAGAGTTCCGCTGGGGTACTGCGTCATCGAAATGCTCAGTGTTGAAGCTGATGCCTTAACCGTAAAACTATAGGATTTAGAGGTGCTGTTTCCGTTTGCGTCCTTGGCGGTAAGACGTAAAACATAGCTTCCGGGATCCAATTCGCCGAATTTAAGGTTATTAACCTTCGAAGAATGGATGTCTACGGATTTGGAATTCGGATTATAGCTGACAGACTTTGTGTTACCTCCGTTCTGGGGGATTATTTCACCTTTAAAAAGAGTAATCTTGGCACTTCCGCTGACTGTTCCTCTCAGGTCAAAAGAATGGCCCTGCGATAGAGTCCCGGGAACATTGGTAAGATTGATGGTGGGCTTAGCTGCTGCAAATGACTGTGAATTGGGAATCAATAACAGTGCGAATACCAGCAAAGCCGATACGATAGATTTGATAGTCCTTTTCATTTTTTTCTCCTTTCGTTTGTACAATTATTTAACTGTGAAAGACTTGGTATAAGTCTTTGTCGCACCTGAGGAGTCTTTGGCAGTTATTTCAAGTGTGTATGAGCCTTTAGCTAAAGAACCGAATTTAAGGTTCATATTGATGTTTGATGACTTTATATCTACGGACGTAGAATTCGGATTGATGGTAACCGATTGCTTGGCTGTATTGCCTTGCTTGATTTTGCCGACTACAGATGTAATTTTGTAATTTGATTTGACGGTTCCGGCAAGGTTGAAACTTGAACCCTTGTTAATGCTGGTCGGAGCACTTGTCATACTGATGGAAAGTGTTGAAGCAGCACTTTGTACGGTAAAGGATTTGCTGGCGGTAACGGTTTTGCCTGAAGAATCAGTTGCCGTGTATTTGAGGGTATAAGAACCTGCTGCAAGAGAACCGAATTTCAAGTTGGCATTAACGGCCGTAGAGGCAATGTTTACGGATGTAGAGTTGGGACTGCAACTTGCTGTCTGAACAACGGAACCGCCTTTTATTATTTCGCCTTTAAATGTCTTGATTGAATAGTTGGAACTTACTGTTCCGGTCAGATTGTAACTCGATCCCTGAGTGAGAGTGGTGGGAGCGTTGCCAATACTGATTTTCAGACTGGAAGAGGCACTTACAACAGAAAAAGATCTGCTCAGGGTAACCGTTTTGCCTGAGGAGTCTGTTGCCGTATACTTGAGAGTATAAGAACCAGCTGCGAGAGAACCGAATGTTAAGTTGGTATTAACCGCCGTAGAGGCAATGCTTACGGATGTTGAATTGGGGCTGCAGCTTGCTGACTGAACGGTAGAACTGCCTTTGATAATTTCGCCTTTAAAGGTTTTAATCGTATAATTGGATGCAATATTTCCGGTAAGATTATAGCTGTTTCCCTGGGTGATGTTCGAAATGGCGGGAACATTGCTGAATGCCAGAGATGACACGGGCGCATTGTTGCTAAAGAAATCATCCTGCGTCATTTTTGCGGTGCCGGTAGCAGCCTGAAGATACATAACTTTATTTATGCATTCCTGATTGGAAGGAGATACCTTCTTGCCGTTGTAAGACTGCCCGCCGAGCCAGGTGTTGGCAAAGTCGGTCTGCCATTTTTCTTTGCTGCCCGAAGCGGTGTCAATTGAATAAAAAGTGTAGGAACCGTCGGAGTTAAGCGTGTAATCGTAAAGAACCACACAGTGTCCGCTGCTGCCATAGAAACAACGGATAAAAATGCCCTCGTGGTGATTTTCTATTAACTGCGCAAGTTCAGACGCTGTTCTTGCATTGGAACTTACAAGCTGATACTTTTTATTTCCCAACTGGTAAATAGGGTTGTTGCAGTAGCCGTCGGAGTAGGTATAATCGCTGGTGATTATGTTGGAGGCATCGTCATAGGGATATGTGCGGGATGCCTGCTTAACCTTGTCTACGGTAAGATTGGAACCGGGACAATACAAGCAACTTGTATAAAAAACATATTCAAATTTAAAGCGGTTTGCTGAGGAATAAGCACCGTCGAGTGCGAGCTTGCGGTTGAGCAGATTTGTGGCGGCACAAATATTACACTGGCCTACTACTCGTTGACCGCTGGTATTATATCTTGTGGTTTGCTGGTGATAATCCTCATAAGATATTCTGCTGTTGATGGTGCTGACATCAGTTTTTAGACTATTTGCCGCATATGAATTAGCAAATGGGGTCATAACCATCACTAATGAAAGCAGAAATGCAGACAAACTGCGAATGACCTTTTTCATAACAAGAACCTCCTTTTAGTACGAATACTCTTTCGCATCATATAGAATTTTGGTCGCAAATGCATTTGACAAATCACGTTGTAAATCACTGAATAGCAATATATGTGATATGATGTGCGCGCAACTTTACATATAAGTGCTGTTTGTAGTGATTATCAACTGATTTGATATGATAATCTCACACATATTAACGATTGTCAATTAAGAATTCTGACAATATACGAGATGAAAAAGAAATAGCACGCAATTAGTGAAGAATCTAGCGTAAGCGTATACTTGTAGCAAAGGAATAGGGAAAGTGATATACTTTTTGAAACAAAATATCGATTTTTGAGAGGTTAGGAGAGAAGGACTATGAAAACCAATCCGATTATCAAATCTATCTACACAGCGGACCCCGCCCCCATGGTTTTGGGAGATACGCTTTATCTTTACACAACTCATGATGAGAATGAGCTTGTGAACGATTTTTATACCATGTATGACTGGAGATGCTTTTCTACCAAGGACTTGGAAGAGTGGACAGACCATGGCAAGATTTTTTCTTTGGATGATATAGAATGGGCGGACGACCGTGCGTGGGCGCCTCAGTGTATCGAAAGAAACGGCAAGTTTTATCTGTATTGCCCCGTGCACAAAAAGAACAGCGGAATGGCAATTGCCGTAGGCGTATCCGACAGCCCCGTGGGACCTTTCAAAGATATGGGTTATCCTCTTGTTGACGAGGGTGACTGGAATGATATCGACCCTACTGTTTTTATAGATGACGACGGACAGGCTTACCTGTATTTTGGCAACCCTGAACTCAGATATGTTAAGCTCAACGAAGATATGATTTCTTTTGACAAAGAAGTTGGTATTGTGAAGGTACCTATGACTGTGGAGTCTTTCGGAAAAGGCGGACACATGACGGGTACTACTTACGGTGAGGGACCTTGGTTTTACAAGAGAAATGGACTTTACTACATGGTTTTTGCGGCTTTTGGCGAAGGTAAAGGCCGCAACGAGCATTTGGCGTATGCTACATCAAATGGCCCGACAGGTCCCTGGACATACGGCGGCGTGATTATGGAAGAGGGCAAATGTTTCACCAATCACCCGGGAATTTGCGATTTTAAAGGACATTCGTATTTGTTCTATCACAACGACGAACTCCCGGGCGGAAGCCTTTTTCACAGGTCGGTTTGCGTGACGGAAATCACCTATGATGCCGAAGGAAGAATTAATAAGGCATAAGTGAGGCTTTGATGAATAACAAATACAGAAAAACATTGACTGCCTGCTACCTGGGGTTTATAACTCAGGCAATTGCGGCCAATTTTGCACCTCTTCTTTTCCTGACTTTTCATAAAAGCTTTGGAATTCCGCTTGGCAAGGTGGCACTTATATCCACCGCTTTCTTTTTTACACAGCTGATTGTTGACGTTATATGTGCAAAATATGTGGACAGAATAGGCTATCGTGCTGCCGTGGTGGCTTCTGAGGTTACTTCGGCATTGGGACTTGTGGGCCTGGCGTTTTTGCCCAATATACTGCCGGACCCGTTTGTCGGCATAATTATCAGCGTAATAATCTATGCAATCGGAAGCGGACTTATAGAGGTGCTGGTAAGCCCTATAGTGGAGGCCTGTCCCTTTGAACACAAAGAAGCCGTTATGAGTCTGCTTCATTCTTTTTACTGCTGGGGAAGCGTGGGCGTAATCCTTTTGTCCACGGCGTTCTTTGCGGTGTTCGGAGTGGAGAATTGGAGATGGATGGCATGCATTTGGGCTCTGGTGCCCGTGTATAATATTTTTAATTTTGCGGTTTGCCCCATTGAGCGTCTGGTGGAAGACGGACAGGGTATGACGGGCAAAGAACTGTTTAGAACTCCCATGTTCTTTTTGGGAATCGTGCTCATGGTGTGCGCGGGAGCGTCGGAACTGTCCATGGCTCAGTGGGCGTCTGCTTTTGCGGAATCGGCTCTCGGTCTTTCAAAGACTATGGGCGATTTGGTCGGTCCGTGTCTTTTCGCGGTTTCAATGGGTATCAGCCGGCTTATTTACGGCAAAAAAGGAGACAGGATTGAATTGACGGGATACATGCTGGGCTCGGGCATGTTGTGCCTGGGATGCTATTTGGTGGCAGCGCTGTCTCTTAATCCGGTGTTTAGTCTTGCAGGCTGTATAGTGTGCGGATTCTCCGTAGGTATAATGTGGCCCGGAACCATTAGTATTTTGTCCAAGAGATTGCCTGCAGGCGGGACGGCTATGTTCGCTTTTTTGGCCATGGCGGGAGATATGGGCGGTTCTTTGGGTCCGGGGATAGTAGGCTTTGTGACTCAGTCGCATAATGATAATCTGAAGGCCGGAATGCTGACGGGTGCTGCGTTTCCCTTGATTCTTGTTTTGGCGGTAATTGTTATCAGAGTCAAAGCGAGAAAGAACAAGCGACAGTAATGATATATCGACGAAATATCCTTGTGACATTGCTGTTATCATATCGCTAATTTTTGAGTGATACGCTTTTTTCTGCGGAATTCATTTTGAGGGGAATCAAATGAAAACAGGAAAAAGCTTATTAAAGAATAATCATGAACTTTTATGGCACAGTTTTGCGTGTGTAGTTATGCTCGCAATGATTGTGCCGCTTTTTTTCTTTCGGGGAAACTTTTTGCATATGGTTGTCGGCGTAATTCTTTCGCTGTGTACGGGACTTCTTATAGTTCTTGAAAGATTTTCGCTGAAGGTTTCGGCCGTGTTGCTTGGTGTTTACTTAATTACGGCTCCGGGAATTCTTTTTGACAGAATGGAGTTGCCCATTCATAACATGAGTCATATGATGCCCCTTGCTAAGGCAGTGACGGTTGGCATATTTCTGGTACTGTACTGCCTTTTCTTTATACTGTTTCAGCGCATTTCTGCGGCCATCGCCGCAGGCAATATTCTTCTTTTGCTGGTAACGGTTGTGGAATTTTATGTGAATAAGTTCAGGGGTTCGGTAATTTCCGCTTATGACCTGCGTGCAACGAAAACCGCTGTAATGGTGATGGGCAATTATGACTATACTCCGTCACATGAGCTTATATTCAGCGTGATATTGTTTGTGTTTTTTACTGCAGTCGCCCTGAAAATCAATATAAGTTCAGAAGAGATAAAGAAGGTTTTCGAGAACTATCCGGCAGTGAAAGTTCATATGGCTTCAAGTGCGTTGTGCGCGGTTATCGTTGCCGGTTCGTGCTTTCTCGTTTTTAAAACAGATTTTTTGGACAGCCACGGAATCAATATGGATAAAGAATTAAAGGACTCGGTAAATGTTTATGTGGGGAGCCTTCTTTATCCGGTGTGTACTCAAAAATCCGGTAACCTTCCCATGCCGGATGAGATTCCCGCGGAAGCAATTTCTCTTGCTACGGTGAATATTATTAATAACTTTGTCCCGCTTCATGACAGCGTTTCGGAGTCGAAACCCAATGTCATTCTGATTATGAATGAATCCTTCAGCGACTTGAGGGTTCTCGGTGAGATGGAAACAAATGAACCGTTTATGCCGTTTTGGGATTCCTTTGTACAAAGGGATGACGTTATCAGTGGCAATCTGTATGTTCCGGTGCTGGGAGGACTGACGGTTAACAGCGAGTATGAGGCCATGACCGGAAATTCTTTATATTTTTTGCCCGCCGGGTCGATTCCTTATTACACGATGTTAGACAAAAAAATGATTTCGCTGGCGTATGAATTTAAGAAAGAGGGCTACAACACCATAGCAATGCACCCCAATGTCGAGCATGCATATGAAAGAAATAACGCATATGCACGATTCGAATTCGATGATTTTTGCGGAATATATGATTTTACGGTTCCTTACAGATACACAGACGGCGACAGTGGCTTTATAACCGATGAGTGTGATTTTGATGAGCTTATTGAATTATATAAAAACAGGGATAAAACAACTCCTTATTTCTTTTTCAATGTGACGATACAGAATCATGGCGGATATTCCGGAGATTACCGAAAAATAGTGGTAACGGGTATCGGCGGTGAAAAACTGAGTGACGGCGAGAAATATGTGGGAACGGACCATTACCTTAGTGAAATCAATGACACGGATATCGCTTTTCAAAGACTTATAGAGTATTTTGAAAAAGAAGAAGAGCCGGTGGTTATATGCATGTTCGGAGATCATCAGCCTATTTTACAGGACTCATATTACGTAAGGATGTTCCGGGACAGAGGATTGAGCGAAGCTGAGCAGATGCGGTTAAGATATATTACAAAGTATGTAATATGGTCGAACTTTGATACGGAATTTGAACAGGTGGGAGATTTCAGCGCCAATTATCTCGGCGCGGTTCTTTTGGACGAAATTGGATTGCCGCTGTCTGAATTTCGTATGTATCAAAGAAATCTCATGAAGAAGCTTCCGATTCTTTCTCTGCATGAGGTTATGGACAGCGAAGGAAACATACTGAAGGATGAAGAAGTCAACGCTCTAGAAGAATTGGATTACTACAAGGCTTATGAGTACAGACAATTGTTCGGTGAGAATCCGGAAGAAGAAAATCATATCAGCATAGCACAGCAGTAAACACGACAAAAAATGTCCGAACAAATGTTCTTAAAAATATAGACAGTTAAGAGGGGAAATGGTATACTGACAGAAGTATATCATTTCCTTTTGATTTGTGATGATTTTCCAAGGATGACAGAATGAATTTTAAGCTTCACTCAGAATTTAAGCCTACGGGCGATCAGCCGCAGGCAATAAGAGAACTTGTGGAGGGTTTCAAGCAGGGTAATCAGTTTGAAACCCTTTTGGGCGTTACGGGTTCCGGTAAGACATTCACCATGGCGAATGTTATACAGGAGCTCAATTTGCCGACCCTCATTATTTCGCACAATAAGACTTTGGCGGGTCAGCTGTATTCTGAGATGAAGGAATTTTTTCCTGAGAATGCGGTTGAGTATTTCGTATCCTACTACGACTATTATCAGCCTGAGGCATATATTCCGCAATCTGATACCTATATTGAGAAGGATTCTTCCATCAATGATGAGATAGACAGATTGAGACTTTCGGCGACGGCTTCTTTGACTGAGCGTAAGGACGTTATTGTTGTGGCCTCGGTCTCATGCATATACGGACTGGGTTCACCCAAGGAATTTAAGGCTATGAGTCTTTCTCTCAGAAGAGGGCAGCAGATTGACAGGGATGATGTCATAAGAGGTCTTGTAGGCATACAGTATACTCGCAACGATACTGAACTTACCCGCAGCAATTTCAGGGTTCACGGTGATGTTTTGGAGGTTGCGCCTTCGACTTCTTTTCATGGGCCCGATTACATTGTGAGAATTGAGTTTTTCGGTGATGAAATTGACCGAATAACTGAGGTGGATGCTTTGACGGGTAAGGTGCTTAGAAGCCCTGAGCATATTATGCTTTTTCCCGCATCCCATTATGTTGTTGAACCGGATACTTTGGAACGGGCTTGCAACACCATTGAGGAGGAGCTGCACGAGAGGATTAAATTCTTTAAATCCGAGGATAAGCTTATCGAGGCCCAGCGTATTTCGGAGAGGACCAATTTCGATATAGAGATGCTTCGTGAGACCGGCTTTTGTTCGGGTATAGAGAACTATTCAAGGCATTTTGCCGGCACTGCGCCAGGTGAACCGCCGAAGTGTCTGCTTGATTATTTCGATGGCGAGTTTCTGATGATTGTAGACGAGTCGCACATTACGCTTCCTCAGGTAAGAGGCATGTATGCGGGTGACCGTTCACGTAAGGAAACTTTGGTGGATTACGGCTTCAGACTTCCTTCTGCCAAGGATAACAGGCCTTTGAACTTTGAAGAGTTTGAGTCGCATATAGACAGAATGATGTTTGTATCTGCAACGCCGGGAGACTACGAGGCCGAGCACGAGCTTCTCAGAGCCGAGCAGGTTATAAGACCTACCGGACTTTTGGATCCGCCTATTGATGTCCGCCCGGTTAAGGGACAGATTGATGACCTTATAGGTGAGATCCGCAGGACTACCGAGAAGGGTAATAAAGTTCTTGTTACCACTCTTACGAAGAAAATGGCGGAAGACCTGACGCAGTATCTTGCTGAGGTGGGCATACGCGTTAAATACTTACATTCCGATATAGACACCCTTGAGCGAAGCGAGATTATACGAGATATGCGTCTAGATGTATTTGACGTACTTGTGGGAATTAACCTTTTGAGAGAAGGTCTCGACATTCCTGAGATTGCTTTGGTTGCGGTTATCGATGCGGACAAGGAAGGCTTTTTGAGAAGCGCGACTTCCCTGATTCAGACTGTGGGTCGTGCGGCACGTAACTCTGAGGGCCATGTAGTTATGTATGCCGATACGATTACTGAGTCCATGCAGATTGCCATTGATGAGACTAACCGCCGTCGTGCCATCCAGATTAAATACAATGAAGAGCATGGCATTACACCGACCACCATTAAGAAGGCAGTTCGCGACGTTATCCGTATTTCCAACGTGGATACTCAAACATCTTCGCTTAAGACTGACAAGGATGCCGAGTCCATGAGCCGTGAAGAAATGGAAAAAGAAGTAGTTAAGCTTGAACGTAAGATGAAGCGTGCGGCAGCAGACCTGAATTTCGAAGAGGCTGTTGAACTTCGCGACCGTATGATAGAACTCAAAAAAGCATTGCTTGATTTGGATCAGATTTAGGACTAATATTACAGTACTTTTTAAGACAAGGATATAACAGAATGTCAGAACAGAAAATGCTCCCCAAACGTGAAGTTATTAAAGTCAGGGGAGCCAATGAACACAATTTAAAAAATTTAAATGTAGATATACCTCGTAATCAGTTGGTGGTGATAACCGGTCTTTCGGGGTCGGGCAAGTCATCGCTTGCTTTTGATACCATTTACGCAGAGGGCCAGAGACGATATATGGAGTCACTTTCGTCTTATGCCCGCCAGTTCCTTGGCGTAATGGAGAAACCCAATGTTGAGCGTATAGAAGGCTTATCACCCGCAATTTCGATTGATCAGAAGTCTACCAACAGAAACCCTCGTTCCACAGTGGGTACCGTGACTGAGATATATGATTATTTCAGACTTTTATATGCGCGTATCGGTATCATACACTGTCCGAATTGCGGCCGCGTGATAGACAGACAAACCGTTGACCAGATAGTCGATAAGATTCTTTCGCTTGAAGAAGGCACGAGAATTCAGGTGCTGGCGCCCATAGTCAGGGGTAAAAAGGGTATGCACGAGAAGATTCTTGACAAAGCTAAGCGCTCAGGTTACGTGCGTGCCATTATTGACGGAAGCATGTATGAACTTTCCGAGGAGATTGCTCTTGACAAGAATATTAAGCACAATATCGATATAGTTGTGGACCGTCTGGTCATCAAGGAAGAGATTCAGAAGAGACTGACGGATTCTGTCGAGACAGCTATTGATTTAACAGAGGGTCTGGTTTCGATAGACGTTGTGGGTGGAGAACCGCTTTCTTTTTCCACTAATTTCGCGTGCCCGGATTGTGAGATCAGTATCCCTGAAGTTGAGCCTCGAAGCTTTTCTTTCAATAATCCTTTCGGAGCTTGCCCTGCCTGCGCCGGTTTGGGCTACAAGATGGAGTTCAGCAGGGATTTGATTATTCCCGATACTTCCAAATCTCTTAACGAGGGTGCCATTGAAGTGCCCGGGTTTAAGTCAATCGGTGATCCTAAGAGCTGGATACATGCTATATTTGCATCTCTTATGGAGCAGTACAAGTTCGATATGGACACTCCTTTCAGAGATTACCCCGAAAAGATTCAAGACATAATATGGAACGGTACCGGAAGTGAAAAATTTACCATACATTATCAGAGCCAGCGCGGATACGGCGAGTATCAGGTGACATATGAAGGTCTTATGGAACTTTGTCGTATGAGATACAGAGAGACGTTCTCCGAGTCGGCTAAGGCTGAGTATGAGACTTTCATGACCATTACACCTTGTACGGAGTGTAACGGCATGAGGCTCAAGAAAACTTCCCTCGGAGTTACCGTAGGTGACAAGAACATTTATGAAATCACCAATATGTCGGTTGATGCTCTTCTCGGATTCCTTAAGAAGCTTGATATTACGGAGCAACAGAAACTCATCGGTGAGCAGATTCTTAAGCAGATTAATCTGCGCGTAAGCTTTTTGAAAGATGTGGGTCTTTCATATCTTACTTTGGCCAGAGCTACAGCTTCTTTGTCAGGTGGTGAGGCGCAGCGCATCAGATTGGCTACGCAGATCGGTTCAGGGCTGGTAGGCGTTACTTATATTCTTGATGAGCCTTCCATAGGCCTGCACCAGAGGGACAATGACAAGCTTTTGAAGACCCTGAAGCATTTGAGAGATTTGGGCAATACGGTCCTTGTGGTGGAACATGACGAGGATACCATGTTTGAGGCCGATCATATTGTGGATATAGGTCCCGGTGCCGGCATCAAGGGTGGCAGGCTTGTGGCTGAGGGAACGGCAGAGGATATTATGGCTGTACCGAGATCCATTACAGGCCAGTACTTAAGCGGCAAGAAGTTTATACCTGTGCCCGATAAACGTTTAAAGCCCACAGGCTTCCTTACCATACATGGAGCAAGGGAGAACAACCTTAAGAATATAGATGTTAAAATTCCTCTCGGAGTCCTTACCTGTATTACCGGTGTTTCGGGCTCCGGCAAGAGTTCTCTTACCAATGAAATTTTGTACAAATACCTTGCCAAGACTCTCAACAGGGCACATACCCTTCCGGGCAAGTTCGATTCAATTGAAGGCGTGGAGGCTCTCGACAAGGTCATTGATATAGATCAGTCCCCTATAGGACGCACACCCCGCTCCAATCCTGCTACATACACGGGAGTTTTTGACCAGATTCGTGACCTTTTCGCCATGACTCGTGAGGCCAAAGAACGCGGATACAAAAAAGGCAGATTTTCCTTTAACGTTAAGGGCGGCCGATGCGAGGCCTGTCAGGGCGACGGTATCATCAAGATAGAGATGCATTTCCTTCCCGACGTATACGTTCCCTGCGAAGTCTGCGGAGGCAAGCGCTACAACAGAGAGACGCTAGAGTGCCTTTATAAAGGCAAGTCGATTTATGATGTTCTCGATATGACAGTTGAGGAGGCGGTTCCCTTCTTTGAAAATGTTCCCTCCATCAGAGATAAGATTAAGACACTTAATGAAGTGGGACTGGGTTACATTAAGCTGGGGCAGCCTTCCACGGAGCTTTCCGGCGGTGAAGCGCAGAGAGTTAAACTTGCCACCGAACTTAGCAGACGTTCCACAGGCAGGACCATCTATATCCTGGATGAGCCTACCACGGGCCTTCATTTTGCTGATGTTCACAAACTGTCCGATATTCTCAGAAGACTTGTTGAAGGTGGCAATACCGTAGTGGTTATCGAGCACAATATCGACATCATTAAGACTGCCGATTACATCATCGACATGGGTCCCGAAGGCGGTGACGGAGGCGGCACTGTGGTTGCTTACGGAACGCCTGAAGAAGTGGCCAAAGTTAAAGGTTCTTATACGGGAATCTACGTTGACAAGGCCATCAAGAAGACCAAAGAAGCGATGAAAAAATCTGAAAAATAGAAATATTTGAAAAGGGCTAAAGATTTTTTAAGATTCTGCCGATAAATTTTAAAAGAATCTAAAAAATTATTTTTGCCCTTTTCTTTGATTGTATGATAATGTATAATTTAGTGTTGTAAGAATGACATTATTATGCGCAGTTTTT
>JAEEGL014364967.1_pt1 | contig 14634 bp, 8 predicted proteins | sample 9134231 | NCBI WGS metagenome assembly JAEEGL01 (sample SAMN16246548, study PRJNA631951) | gut metagenome | biome: gut microbiome; feature: rumen; material: fiber-attached | host: Bos | place: Iran: Karaj | collected 2018-10 | reverse complement strand
TCTATTGTAAATCGTGTATTAAAAGATAAAGCGCAACATTATTCAATTGGTCATGTGGATCAAAGTTTATGGAACGTAAAACGTACATTCTCATTTTCTAATACAGAGGTTGTAAAATGCCTTAAAGACATTGCTGAAGAAGTAGATTGTATTATTGTCTTTGGCGAATCAGATCAAGATGATTTAGAGTTCCATCGTACAATATCTTTTTATGATGCAAAAGATTATTGTCCTGAATGTAAAAAACGAGGGGATTTCACAGACGGATGTACTAATCCCGAATGTTCTCATACTCAAAAGATTATTCCACGTTATGGTGAAGATACAGGGATTTTTATCACTAAAGAAAATCTGGGAGAGAACCTGACACTATCTACTAATGTAGATGAAATTAAAAACTGTTTTAGATTAGCTGCCGGAGATGATGATATGACAGCAGCTGTCATCAACTGTAATCCTAGTGGATCAAGATATATTTGGCGATTTACAGAAGATATGAAACAAGATATGTCTGATGTATTAAGAAAAAAATTAAATGATTATGAAGAGAAATATAATAATTATAGATATTTTTATCAAATGTCCAATGTATCAAATGAAAGCATCAATATTTACAATGCTTTAGTTGATAAGTATAAAACTCTTTCAAAAGATCCATTAGAAAAAATAACTGCTCCGATCAAAGGATATACGAATTTAACACTAGCTTATTATTATGCTACTTATATGCATGATTTTATAAATACCACAATGTCGCCTTATTCTCCAGACACATCAGCAACTACGGCTGAAATACAGCTGGCAAAATATAAAGAGACAAAAATTGGAGTACGAAATTTAACAGCGATAACTAAAACTACCGCTACAAATGAAGTCACAGATTCTGTAAAATTATATATTGATACTTCAAGGTATCGGGTAGATGTAACAACCACTTCATATTCTAATCCTACATGGAATGGTATAATTAAATTGACAGCATTTACTGATGAAGAAGATACAGCCTCTAAGACTATGACTATTACTTTTTCAGGAGCAACTGGGGACTATATAAAGAATCAGGTTAATAAATTCATTAAACGAAAAGAAGCTATGTTAGCTGGTATTGTTGAATTAATGAAATCCAACAATACTGTATTTCAGCAAGAAATAGAAAAATATGCTTTAGATTATTTATCAAACTATTCACAAGTAATTGATGCTGTTCTTGATATATTAGATGAAGCGGGCATCACAGAAACATCTCAACCTGATGTTTATAATGAAATATACAAACCCTATTCTCAAAAAAAAACTCTTATAGATAAAGAAATTAGGGTTAGAGAACAAGAAGTTGCGGGAATCAAACCTTTAATTGATCAAATAGAAGAACAGCAACAGTCAGTAAATTCTACATTAAATTTGGAAACGTTTTTAGGAAATGATTTATGGCTTGAATTATTAGCATTCCGCAGAGAAGATTCACAAGAGAATTCCAATTTTATAAGCACTGGATTGACAACAGCTGAGTTAATCCAGAATGCACAGGATTTCTTTGACCGGGCTGACGAAGATATCGCAAAACGGGCCGAATCCCAATATTCTATTTCAGGAGACTTAAAAGACTTATTAGTTTTATTACCACAAGAATATACTAAAAAATTTCAATTATTTGATGTAGGTAATTGGTTGCGCATTGAAATAGATGACAAAATATATAAGCTACGATTGGTCAGTTATGAAATTGACTTTAGTGATTTAACCGTAATTAATGTCGAGTTCAGTGATGTTAAAAAAACAAACACCATCTTCTCAAATTTTTCTTCCATGCAAAGACGCACTAGCAATTTACAAAAAGGATTATCAGATATATCAAAGCAAGTACAAAACAATGATACAATTCTTGATATCGTAGATCAAATTACGGAAGTTACGTCTGTAGGCACTTCTAATAGTGTCGCAACTGTTAAAGCAAGTTCAGTAATATTTGATAATGATACTACATTGGAAGATTATTTAAGATCAATGGCTAGGGACGTGAACGGTGCACTGGCTCTATCTTTATCAAATGAGTTTCAAGCTATTACCACAGATGAGTTTGGTGAAGGTGGGGATTACTCAGATTGTTGGACTAACGTTACTTTAACATTTGGCTTAAATGATGTAACCACTGATAATACAGTTCAATGGAATATTTATATACCCGAGAATGTAACTGGCACTTGGGATAGAGATAAGCGTTTAATAACTGTAACTAATGTCAATGGAGATTATGGAGTAATAGAGGTCAGCGCAACTTATAATGGATTAGAGGTGCGTAAAAATTTTGCTATAAAAAAAATCAAAAGTGGTTCCTCTCCTATTATTGTTGAAATTACATCTAGTGCGGGGAACATATTTAAAAACAGAGGTATCAATACCATTCTTACAGCAACTGTTAAACAAGGCAACAAAGACATTACTGATACTGTAACAGAATTCCACTGGGTCAAATACGATGAAAATGGTAATGAAGATCCTAATTGGAGTCGGTTAAATGCACGTACCATTACTATTACACCGGCCGATTTATGGAGTAAAGGTATTTTTACGTGTGAAGTATCATTCGAATAAGAAAGGAATTAAAAATATGGCACAGACTACATATGGTTCAATAACTTTAGTTGATTTGACTGATGTAGGACAATTATCTGTATATCCTACAAGTAATCAACCTTTATCAATTATATATAACCCAGATCAAAATACATACACTCCTAACTGGAGTACCTCAACTACCAATCTTGTGTTAACCCCAGTTATTTATTACAACAATACTCCTTTAACGGGTAACACAACAGGGGTAACAATTACTTGGAAAAGACGAGAAGGGGCTGGAAATATTACCGCCCTTACTTCAGGAGAAACTAAACAGGCAAACGGTAATTTAAAAGTAACTGCCAATAAATTTAATTCAAACTCGACAATGATAAGCTATATAGTAACTGTTGAGTATGTAGAGCCTGAAATTCAAAAAACACTAACAGCCGAGGGACAAATTACTTTTAGTTTAGTCAAGCTTGCTTCTTCTGCTAAAACATGTATTATTTCTGGTGATACAGTATTTAAATATAATACAAATGGTACGCTAGTTAGTGATTCATATATTACACTAACTGCAAAAACAAACAATGTATCAATTCAACAATGGCAATATAAAGATATAAATGGAAATTGGACTCAAATTACAGGCTCCGACACTGGTGAAACATTAATAGTAAATGCATCTGATAATACTCTCTTTGTTAATGATGTTGCAACTATTCAAGTAATTACTAATGATGAAAATGTTTATGATATTCATTGTATTAGTAAGTTAAGAGATGGCGCTCCCGGTGATAAAGTAGTGGCCGCTGTTTTAACTAATGAAAATCAGATGATTCCTTGTAATTCTTCTGGTACACCTATAAGCGGCGCGTTTAATGGGGCAACTTCTCAGATTATTATCTATAACGGTGGTACTGATGACACTGAAAATTGGACTATTACGGTTGCTGAAACGGATGTTACTATTACTAAATCTACAACTACTCAGACCAATGATACCGTAACTGTAACAGGCTTATCTGCTCTTACAGGTAAAGTTACATTTACATGTACACGAAGTGGTTATGCTGATATTATTAAAGTTTTTTCATTGATTAAGGTTACCGCAGGTGCTAATGGTACTACGCCCACTATTTATTCATTAGAATGCGATGCTATAGCTATTAATAAAACCGCTCCTGTAAGTGGCGGTACTATTACTTATACCCCTTCTTCTATTGAAATCAAGGGTTATTCTCAGACTGGGAACAACGCAAGAGCAGCTTATGCGGGACGTTTTAAAATTACATCTAATTCAACCGTTATTTATACTTCTACAGCTAATGAATCCGCTTATACAATTAGTGCTAGTAATATAGCAACTGCGGCAGCTAATGGTTATATGACAGTAGAATTATATAAAGCAGGTGGTACTACCACTCTTCTTGATAAACAAACTATTGTTATTACAGCGGATGGCGCAAAAGGTGAACAAGGTAAACAGGGTGATGCTGGTAAAGATGCTATCAATGTAGTTATGGGTAACTATGCCGATGTTATTCCTTGTACAAGTGGAAACAAACCTATTAATGAATTTGTTATTGATATTCCATTTACTGGATATAAAGGTACGACTCAAGTTGACTGTAACGTAGCCACGCCCGCCAAAGTTTTAAATACTACAGCTCAAGTAATTCAAGCAACTGCAACAGCCGTAGGGCATGTCAAATATACTCTTCCTACAACAACTAATGTAAATGCAACAAGTGGTACATTATCATTATCTTTCACTTGTGAAGGTAAAACTATTGTTCACACTTATACATGGACTCGAAGTACAGCGGCAACTAACGGCATAAACGCTAAGTTGTTTGAATTATATACTACTAATGGTAATGTATTCACAAGTCGTGAATCTCAAGATATTACTATTTATGGTCGTTTAATGGATGGATCTACAGACAAAACTACATTCTGTACTAATTGGGAATGGGCTAAATGGCAAAATGGGGCATATACAGTCATTTCGGGACAAACTGCAAGTTCTATTAAAATTAACAACTCTACTGTTGAGGGCTTTGCATCATATAGATGTACATGTAAATATAGTAATGTCACATATACCGCATATTATTCTCTGATTGATAAACTTGATCCAATTCAAGCATCAGTTTTCTGTTCACTTGGAGAACAGATTGTCAATGGTCAGGGTGTCGGTGCAGTTTATGTTATCGTAACTGATACAGGAACTGGTAAAGAATTGGATGCACTGAAATCAGATAGGTTTTTAACAGCTGCCCCTTCTAATCCCGCAACAGGTGATTTTTACTATCGCTTAAATCCTACGCAGAAAACTGTTACATTAATGAAATACAATGGTAATTCATGGGCTACTGCAAGTGAAACATATTCAGGAACTTATACATGGACGTTCCGTGATTCAAGCGGAAATGCTACTACATTTAACGGAGCTTCATCTGCAACTGGTAAAGTGTTATATATGGCAGGTGATCTGATAGAAAAGAAAATTATTATTGATGTTAAAGTTGAGATCTAATAATTATATTAATGCCGTTAATATAATTATTAGCGGCATTGAAAAGAAAGGAATATTGGAATGATTACATATGGATCAATAACACTTACATCCTATAATTCAATTGTTACTACAATTATTTATTATTATCAATCTATTAGTCCTACAGATCTAATTGGCGGTACATGGTCTACGACAAAACCAGAATGGGAAGAGGGTACATATGTATGGCAAAAACTGCGCACTATCTATGAAGATGGTACATTTTCAGAAGGTGATGCAGTAAATATTACAGGTCAGCAAGGTAAATCTGGCGAAGCTGCGTCTTCATATAAGCTAACTTCATCTGAATCCGCAATCGCATTATTAAAGACAGGAGAATATTCAACTAATCAGATTACTTTTAGTGCGACATATAAACAGGGCAATAATCCAATTGCGCCATATAATGGTGGATTTATTATTCAACATTCAACAAATGGTGCTGAGTGGGTTACAGATTATACGTCATTAAGCAATGAGTCCTCTAAAACATATACAGTACCTGAAAATATATTAATTATTAAGTGTTTATTATATCAAACTAAAGATTGTGATGAATTACTAGATATTGTAACTGTCCCCATTATCAAAGATGGTATTGATGGAACTGGAGTGACTAATTCATTCCCTATCTATCTAGTATCTGATAAAGATAAAGGTATAACTCTTGATGACCATGGATGGACAAGATTTAAACCGTCACTTGATGCTGAAAATAAATATCTGTGGATTGATTATATTTCAAGATATGCCGAAGGTAATATAAAGCCACAGCTGATTGAAAAGACTGGTAATAAAATCACTTTTGAATATCATGGCGAAAGAAGTCCTTTTGAAAGCGTAATTATTGACATTACACCCGTCCAATCTGGAAGCGGCACGCCCTCTTCAGGCAACAAGCGCCATATAAGTGGTTGGACAAGTATTGATATAGGACAAGCTGATATTAATCTTATGCCCTATGAAGAAGGAAAATATATGCTGGATTTACCAGAAGATATTGGTACCCTTGATAATCGAACATTAAATTTAAAGAACACAATGTTTACGATACAAGGTGATACCTTAATCATTACAAAGGGCGATTTAGGAACACATATCGTATTTCCTGAAGAAGTTGGTACTGTTTATGGTGGTAAATACAATGTTACTACAGGCGTACTAATGGTCACACATGGTTATATTGATAAATATAATAATGAGCCTCTTCCTTCAACTTGGATTTCTGATCGTAATGTATATGTAAAAGGTACTAAACCGTCAGTTGGTGCGCAGGTGGTCTTTAAATTGAATGAACCTCTTATATATGAATTAACGCCTCAGGAGATTATGATTTTTGAGCATTCAAATTCTATTTATGCTTCTACGGGCGATATATCAATTTCTTATTATGACTATCAAACTACGACCAGCCCTTATATAGATTATGCACTTGTGTCTGCTTTTGATGCTTCTACTGCTGCATTAGAAGAGGCGACTCAATTAAAACAGGATTTTCAAGAATTACAAGAAGATATCCAAACACAGCTTGACCAAAAGGTAGAAACATGGTGTCAAATTAACGATCCGGCATTATCTTGGACTACAGCTGATTTAAAACAACAGCATAATGGAGACCTTTGGTATTATACCGGAGAATCTAATATGTCATATAAAAATAATACGACTTATAAATATGTAGCCTCAACTAATAAATGGATGCCATATGCAGTAAGTGCTGATTTGTTTGATAAGATAGATACAAAAACTACTATTTATTATGGCCAAACTACAGATCGCTATCCCAATGTAGAATCAGGTGATTATCTTGTAGATTCTACAGACGGAAGCACCTATAGATATGAAAATGACCAATGGATTAAAGTAACAGATTATGCTTCTGCTATAAATGAATTAGAGCAGGAAATTAATAATATGCAGAAAGATTTACAATCTCAAATAGATGGCAAAGTTCAAACATGGTATCAGCCAACCGATCCAGCGTTGAATTGGTCTACAGAAGAAAAACAAAATCATGTTGGTGATTTGTGGTTTAATTCTTCAGCTACAGTTATGAAAACATACAGATATAATGGCGATACATGGAATGAGCAAACAGTATCAAAAGCCGTGTTTGATCAGATTGATGGCAAGGCTCAGGTTTTTATTAATACTCCTACACCCCCATATCAAACTGGTGATATTTGGTTTAATAGCGACACATCAGAGATTATGACTTGTATTGCAGATCGAGCCAATGGTAGTTATACAGCTTCAGATTGGGAAAAAAGAAATAAGTATACTGATGACACCAAAGCCACAGAAGCAAATAATAAAGTTACATCTGTTTATGGCACGTGTAATACTACAGCAGGTACTACAGTTAAAGTTGTTGTGTGCCCTAACTTTGTTTTATTTGAAGGTGCTCGTATACAAGTTACATTTACTAATGCGAATACAGCAAATGCCCCTACTTTAAACATTAATAATACAGGTGCTAAACCAATCTATATTAATAAAACTGTCACCTCATCTTCTAATCTTCTACTCTGGACAGCAGGTTCAAAAATGGAATTTGTATATGATGGAACAGGATGGATTGCACAAAATGTTCCATATGCTTTATATGGTACGTGTTCTACTGGCGCAAGCACTGCGGCTAAAGCTGTAACATGTAATGAGGCGGTTATATGTAAAGGTACAACAATATCAGTTAATATGACTAATACTAATACAGCTGCAAATGCGACAATGAATGTTGGTTCAACAGTAGCTAAAGATATATATGCTAATGATGCGAAATTGACTACTAATAGTCGTTTTAACTGGCGTGCGAATACTGTACAGAAATTTGTATTCGATGGTCAAGTTTGGCGAATGGATGATGACAGCGTTAAAGCACTTGCAACTGCATACATCACAGAAATAGATAACGATGGTATTATGGTGCATCCTGAAAATGATACAACTAGTGGTTGGTCAATTGCTTCTGCTATTGAATTATTCAAGTCTGGGATTAGTTATATTAAGCTGTGGATTGATAATAATATTCCAAAAATTAGAATAGGTAGAGAAGATCAAGGACATTTAATTTTAGACAATGATAGTGTAAATGTAATGGAAAATACCAATAATAATTTAGCATCCTTTGGTAAAGAAACTACAATAGGTGGAGAAAATAGTTCTCGTTTTGTTTTATCTCCCAATGAAATTACAGGACAATATAAAGATGGTAATGAATCATTCCATATATATAACTATTATACTACAAAGACTGGAGAGAAGGATATAATCGAAAACCAAAAAATATCTCCATATAGTCAATCAAATAATGGCAATACTTTTCAATACACATTACAAAACGCACCCATTATAGACCCTCAAGGAACTATAAATATAATTGTAATTGGTTATAACAATAATAAAGAAGAAATAGCATCAGCAAGTCAGACACTCGAATATAAATATTTTTATGACAGTTCCAATAATCCAATTCGATTAACAGTGAACGGTGAAGTGTTTGAAGAGTGGACATATGACGAAAATGGAAATTTAATTGGAGTAGATGAATATCATTCTGCAATAGAGGGAATTAGTTATGATATATCTGGAGATCGTCCTCAAACAGGGGATATTTTCGAAATAAGATATGAGCCATTTTTAGGGAGATATGTTGTAGTAACTACCTCTTCTAATATCACATCCATTAATTTACAAGTTAGTTATATCACATTGGCAGAAATTCAAATTCCTAATCCTTATTATACTTTTGGTTCACGTTTAGGGGTTTCACAAGGTAGCTATTCATTTACTGTTGGTAAAAATAATACAGCGTCCGCAGAATGTAGCGTAGCATTAGGTGCTTGTTGTAAGGCTAATGCCAACTATTCATATGCCGAAGGAAAAGATACAACAGCAAGTGGTTATTATTCACATGCTGAAGGATATGAAACAGCATCAGGTAGCGCTTATACACACGCTGAAGGATGTCGTACAATAGCAAGTAGCCCTGGTTCACACGCTGAAGGGCAAGAAACAACAGCAAGCGGTTCTTGGTCACATGCTGAAGGATATGCAACAACAGCAAGCGGCAATCATTCACATGCACAAAATTATGGAACGCAGGCTTTATCATATGCACAAACAACAATGGGTAAATGGAATATTGCTGATAATACAGAAAAATATGCATTAATTATTGGAAATGGTTCAAACAATTCTCGTTCTAATGCTCTTACAGTTGCATGGGAAGGAAACGTAGAAATGGCTCTTGATACAACCGCATCTTCTGGTACGACAGACGCAGATTTATATGACGCTATAACTGCCCTTGGATGGGGGAATGATGTACTTATATAAAAAGGAGGAAATAGAAAATGTATCAATTTTATACAGCAGAAATAATAAAAACACAATCAGGTGAATTTGAACATGATATCAAATGGCACTGGGATGAAAATGAAAAAAAGGCTCAATTAAAGGGCGAAGCAAAATTCTATGAAATTCTTTCAAGAGCAGCGTGTTCCGATCATATGGAACATGCCGCAATTTTGTTCTCCTCACGGGGAAATAGAATTATGGAAAAATGTTATTACCATTCTTCTGAAATAGAACCTATGGAGGACGAAGAAGAGGTGATTGATTGATGTTAGATGTAAAAAAATTATTTACAAAAATACTTACCACATTAAAAAATAAAGTCTCTAAAACTGGTGATACAATGAGCGGTGATTTGATTATTCAACAAACTAACTCTGACTCACAAGTTCAATGCACGAACGGCACACAAAAAATTTCGTTACGATGCACATCAGGTGGATATAGAGGTGTTTATGATCCTGTATTACAAAAATGGTTGGTACAAATCAACTCAGACGATATTGTAACCATTGCTTCACCTATTTATAATAATCTTATAATAGACCGTAGTTCAAGTAACACGGCTACTCCTGCGGCTTTAAAAGTGATAGCAGGTGCAGGAAGTGGGGCTGAAGGTAATACTATTAGCATATATGCCGCAACTGACTCAAATAAAGGTCTTTATTCATATGGTACAGCAACTAATAATGGCAATGAATGGATTATATGGTACAATGCAGACGATGATGCTGTATATTTAAACGACAAATATTGTAAACGAACAGTCCATTCCAACACTGATACTTTATATAGTGAAACTATTAAGTATAGTGATGGCAGACTTATCACAAATATGCGTGCAACCATAACAGCAAATTGTACATCTGCTGGATTTGGTGGATATTATAATTCCTCAGTGATTACCGTGCCAAATTTTCCAGTTGCATACGCAACGGGGACAATGCCCACAGTAGTAACTACAGTAAGGCATATAAGTGGTCAGAATGTTTGTACCCTATTAACACAGAATGCGGGTAGCAGAACAAACCCAGGTGGGATTTATGTGATGCGAAATTCGAGCGGTTCAGGAAGTATAGAAGTGGACATCCACGCAGAAGGTGTATGGAAGTAAAAGGGGGTGAAAAATATGGCTACAGCTTTACAGATATTAACTGCTATGTATTCCTTTAGAGGATTAAATGCTAAACAAAAGGTAAAAGAAACATATAACAACTATGCTAAGGAACATAATAAAAATAAATCTCATGATGATGCATGGTGTTCTGAAACGGTTAGTGCGGCTTTTATTAAATGTAACGCAGTAAAATTAATTGGTAATATTGCTAGTAATTCTAGTTCTCATGTAAAACATTTTAAACAACTTGGCATTTGGAAATCAGGGCATGATCGTATCCCAAATCCGGGTGATATTCTTATAAGAAGTAAAGATGGCAAACCCAATCATACTGAAATGGTATTTTCAGTAGATGAAAAACGGGGTATATTAACAGCAATATCTGGTAATTATTTGGGAAATGTTGGATTACGTACTAGAAAAATTCATGATCCTAAAATCTATGGATATGGTTGTCCTAAATATTCCAGTTATAAGATAGTGGCACCGGACATTGTTGAAAAAATTTTTTTAGGGAAATATGGTAAAGGAACGACAATTGGGACTCAGCGATTTAATCAATTAGCATTAGACGGTTATAATCCTAATGAAGTCCAAAAAAAAGTAAATTGGGTAATTAATATTGCACAGGACATTAAAGACGGGAAACCAAACATAGTTAGAATATATGGTAATGATGAACAAAGAAAACAAGCACTTGGAAAATGGTATGATGTTGTACAGAAACAAATAAATGTTTTATATAACATTGACATGTGGTAATTAAATAAGGAGTGAAACAATGAACGATAATATTATTATGGCTGTATTTAATCATAATACAGAAATTACCACGAAGTCTAGCACACAATGGAATCGTGGTCAGATATTGAGAATAGAAGGAATATATAATCTTCCTAGTGCTTTTGAAGTGGAAGTTTCTAATGACAGAGAACGTGGCGCTAAACGCTATCTTGGTCACGATTATGAATTTGTTATTCCTGATGAATATTTCGAATCAGGAAAAATGATCTATATTTGGATTATGAAGCGTGTACAACCTACTGATATTACTTCTAAATATCTTGTGAAAATTCCACTCAGGACACGCCAGAAACCTTTAGATTATGATATAGATTCTGAAAAAAGAGACATTGTAGCAGAAGCTATTGTTGCTTTACAAAACGCTGAAACAGAAATTAACTCTAAAATGAATGATGTTATTGAATATGAACAAAAAATAATTAAAGTTGAAGAGTCATTTAATAATCTGACAGCATTGGCAACTACTCTTCCACCCGGTTCTGAAGCTACTGTAGATAAATCTAAAGATGAAGAAGGAAATTATATGATTTTCAACTTTGGCATTCCTAGGGGAGAAAAAGGTGATAAAGGTGACACTGGCGCTAAGGGAGATAAGGGTGATACATATACTCTTACTCCGGCTGATAGGACAGAAATTATTAATGTATATAAAGAAGATATGACAAAACAAACCAATCAGATATTGGCTGATCTACGAGAAGAAGTAGACGAAACCATGACCACAATGGAACAGCATAAACAGAATGCGAAACAGTATTCTGATCAATCTATCGCATCAGCTGAGTCTGCACGAGTAAGCGCTGATAGGGCTGAACAGGCTGCAAGCCAAGGTGGTTATATGTATTTTACTATTGAAGATGGTAATTTAATTATGGAAAAGACATCTAACGTAGATGTTGATTTCAGTATTGAAGATGGAAATTTATATATGGAGGTGGGGAACGCATGAGTGATCTTGTAAAAAAAGACTTGGGTACTGTAAGTGCTTATAAGTATGCTAAGTTGCACGGTTATACGGGTACTGAAGATGAATTCGGAGTGCTTATGGCTAGTTATGCAAATGTTGCGCAAGAAGCCAGTCGTAGTGCTAGTAGTGCTGCTGAAGCCGCTCAATTAGCTACTGATGAAGCAGGTAAAGCAACTCAATCTGCTACTAATGCGCATAGGGATGCAGAAACAGCTGCGACCGCAAAAGACGATGCTGTGAACGCAAAAGACACGACTATAACTACAAAGAACGAAGTTGTTGAAATTAAAAAAACTGTTGATAGTGCTAAGCAAGTTGCTATCGATCAAGCAAAAGATTCTGAAGCTTGGGCAACAGGCCAGCGTAATGGCACAGACGTACCAGACACGGATAAAGCATTTCATAATAATGCTAAGTATTATAACAGTTTGGCAGCTTCATATGCTGGTGACGCGCAAAGTGCCGCTTTAAATGCAAATAAATCTGCTACTGATGCTGGGACAAAAGCAAAAGAAGCTAAACAGTCTGCTCAAAGTGCAAGTCAGTCAGCTGAAGCGACAAGGAATTTATTTAATAGTATTCGAGTAGTAGATACAACGCTTGAGATAGGAGAATAAATATGAGTGTAATAGATAAAATTAAACTTGACGGGACTACCTATGATGTAGGTAAAACACCCGATACCACTCTTGCCGTTAGCGGATCTCCTGCTGATGCTGCAACAGTTGGTACTGAATTAGATAAAAAAGTAGATAAAGTTACGGGAAAAGGACTCAGTACAGAAGATTTTACTACAGTTGAAAAAACAAAATTGGCTGGAATTGCCGAAGGAGCAACAAAAATATCAATTGATGATACATTGACTCAGAGTGGACAAGGTGCGGATGCTAAATTAGTAGGGAATCGTTTTAAATTATATTGTGATGAAATTCCTAATACGATTCAAGAGTTTGTTTTTGAAGATGGAGTAATTAAAGAAATCCAACATAAACAAAATAACGCAATAGTCCGTCAAGATGTATATACTTTTAATGATACATCTATTGTTGAAAAACGTACTCTTTCAACTGGTGAATCTTTAACTATTACAGTTAACTTAACAACTTTAGAAACTACAATAACGGAGGTATAAAAATGGGAGTTACAATTCTTGAAGGTGGAAAAGTAGATAATTTAATTGCTACATTAGAAGTACACAATCATTTGATTAATCATCAAAATGCTGCAATCGATTTATTAGTCTCTGATAAACGTTCTGCATTAATTCATAATGTAGAAACTGTTGCTCAGATGTGTGCAGATGATGAAATTTTAGAAGTTATGGACTATGGTGACTTTATTGATCCTGCATGGTCACAGGGTGAGACGCAATATAATCCTGCCCTTAATCTGTGCCATATCACGGATGGTGAACTCGAAGATGGTGAGATCGTCCATGGTGCATACTTTGAGTGGGATAAGACCACGCCTATTGGTATTACTTTTGATGCACCAGAAGCGATTTATTATTTTGACGGCACAGAAGGTGCAGGTGATAAATATATCACCATATCTGTTAATTACGGTTCTGGATGGATTGCGGGCGAATCTATCCAAATTACGTTAGATGAAGCTCCCGCTGAAAATGATCAGTTATATATTAACTGTGGGACTAATTACGCAAATAATCCTACGGCAAACAAAGACTGGTTTGTGTACGGCAAAGGTGAAACTGTAGCTAAACAAAGCGGTAAAACTTCTAATGGCACCGCTGGTACAAAACTTGGTGAAACTCATGCCACTAATATATATAAAACTAATGGACGCGTCAATGCTCCAGCAAGAGTTGTGTATGGATATAACCGTTGGAGTCAGAGTGCATTGCGCCAGTACTTAAATAGCGAATTATTAGCAGACGCATGGTGGAAACCTTTAAATCCTTGGGACAGACCTGTAGAGCAAACGACTACTGTTGATGGATTTTTAAGTGGTTATGCAGAAGATGTACGAGTACATTTTAAACCAATTAAGCATATTACAGTGGCTTGCAATGCTGACGACAATGTAGAAGATATTACATATGACCAGGTATTTCTTGCATCTCTTGAACAGATGTATTGTGTCCCGCAATTTGCTGGAAAAGAGGGGGAATATTGGGATTATTACAAGAGATTATTAGGTCGTACATCTCCTGCCCCAACAGGACATACGTATGCCCGTTTAATTAAATACGCTCTTCATGCTCCTACAAGCCCGCAGCACTGCTTCCGTAGGTCGGCTTACCGCAGC
>JAEEGL013218000.1_pt1 | contig 14634 bp, 10 predicted proteins | sample 9134231 | NCBI WGS metagenome assembly JAEEGL01 (sample SAMN16246548, study PRJNA631951) | gut metagenome | biome: gut microbiome; feature: rumen; material: fiber-attached | host: Bos | place: Iran: Karaj | collected 2018-10 | reverse complement strand
TCATAATATCCTCCTCTTGCAAAAACATTTTCCTCACGGAAACATTGACTACATTATATAACCAATTTCAGAATAAAGGAAGTCTGATCGTACTGTCAGGAGATCATCAGATTCAATATCGTGATATCAGTACTTTTCATACCATCTCTGCCCACACAGCCGATGTTGCGGATCGTCTGTTCATAGTCCCCGGAAATGATCCCTTCTCCATCCCGGAAGTATTCTCCCCGCTTTGCCATTTCATAACCCAGGATACCGGCCTCCACCGCAGCGGAGATCTTGCTCGCACAAGAGGACTTGGCACCGTCACAGATGATGCCGCCGGTCGTGCCGATCGAATTGATAATCGTCCTTCCAAGCGTATCATAATCCGCATCCTGCAGATAAGCTATGCCGCACGCAGCACCGGTCGCAGCCGATACTGCTCCGCAATAGGCGGAAAGATTGCCGATATAGCGTTTCTGGTGCAGGGAAACCAGATTGGAAAGTGTAAGGGCGCGCAGAAGTTTTTCATGGGAGCATCCCAGTGCCTTGGCATAGGTCAGCACCGGCATGGTACAGGTAATACCCTGGTTTCCGCTTCCGCTATTGATCACTACCGGCATGGGGCATCCGTTCATACGCGCGTCACTTCCGGCTGCTGCCGCTGCCCGCGCACGTTGAAGTACACCGGCGCCTTCGGCGTCCAGTATCGTCCTTCCTACGCCGGCACCCCATCTATGGGTGAGTCCCTCCTCAGATATGGCAGAATTGTAGGAGATCTGCGTTTCCAGCAGGTCCCTTATTTCATCCAGGTCGACGGTGTCCGCGTATTCCAGGATATCTTTCAGATTGAGACGGGACTTGTCTCCCTTCTCTTCCTGCCAGATCTCCGGCTGTTCAAAGATCACCTCTCCGTTCTTCGTGATCCTGGAAATATGATCATGCCTGTTTTTCAACTCGACAGATGCCGTTTGCTCTCCTGCTGATACCGTGATCAGAATGTAAAGATTCTCACGACCCTCTTCCAGCTCACAGCTGCAGATCCTTTTACGAAGGAGCTCCTTCGTCAGCCGGATCTCCTCTTCCGAGACCTCACTGATGACCTGCAGATTCAGATCAGCCCGTCCCGCGACTGCTCCTAAAACAGCCGCTGCCTCAATGCCGTGCTCACCGCCGGAGTTAGGAACAGTCACACTCTTGACGTTCTTGATAATATTACCGCTGCAGCGCGCAACGATCTTTTCCGGAAGACATCCCAGCACTTCCCGCGCTTTTGCAGCTGCCAGCGCAATCGCGATCGGTTCAGTACATCCCATAGCAGGAATCAGCTCTGAGCGAAGTATTCTTGAATAATTGTCATAACAGTCCTGTGTCATCAGTCTCCTCCGGAACTATGTGATATACAATGCCTTTTCACAATTGCCTGACAGTCTGCTTGCCGCAGCATTTAGCAGATGGTCATTCTCTTTCGCTCTGTAATCATATCACAGAGATTGCTGCATTTCAATGCTTCTTCCCTGGTTTGCCATTTTTGCGAGAAGTTTCGCCTTTTTGCACAATGTTGGCAGTGCAAAATTGTGTACTATTTCTGTCATCGCAGTGAGCATCTCTTTTAGGTATGGTTATTTCCGACGCTTTGTGATAATATTACAAAAGAAGGAGATACTGGATATGGAAAAGAAAACCGGTTCGATCACACTGAAGGTCTATCAGGCTATACTTGAAGACATTACACGCGGACATTACAGCCTCAGTGATTATCTGACAGAAAAGGAGCTGATGGAACGGCACGGTGCCAGCCGCGCACCCGTCCGAGAGGCCCTGATCCAGCTCCAGAGCGACCGTTTTATTCGGAGCATTCCACGGCATGGTTACCGTATCGACAAGCCGAGCGAGGAAGAATATATGGATATCGTCGCGTTCCGTATAAAACTGGAATGCACTTTTTTCCGCAGCTTCCACAGAATGATCTCCAATGAAAAGATCCGGCAGCTGCGCCGGGTCTGCGACCAGTATTCTTCCGAGGAAAAAAAGGATTACATCGGACTTTGGAAGAGCAACACAGCCTTTCACTGCGAGCTCTTTGCTTCCTATGGCAACGATTACGCATTGCGCGTACTTAAGGAAGCCATGTCGAGGCAGTTTCTCAATTATGTCGAAGTAGCGAAAGAGACATTTCCCGAGGCTGACCTACATTATGCCTTCCTTGATTATCTGGAAAAGGGCAATATCCAGACAGCTGCCACACTGCTCGAAGCCGACATCGGCAAGATCGTGACCATCGGTTAACTCCCCTGTCTCGGAACCGTTACTTTGGATCAATACCTGCCCTTTTACAAAAAGATCCGGCTTCTTTGCCGGATCTTTTGTTTCTTAACTATATTTTGATCTGTATTTTGACCTTGGGCCAGACATCTATTTTCCCTGACAGAAGTCAAATCAATAATAGCTGACTGTATCGGAAAGCTTTCTCTTCTTTACGTAGTAGTCGACCTTATCATCCACGTAGTAGTTCAGTTTACCATCTTCTTCCGGATCCACGATCGTGCTCTTATGGGTCGGATAGCCGAACGCCACTACAGAATGAAGCTTTTCTTTTTCTGACAGGCCGAACATCTCGGACAGTACCGGCTTGTTGCACGCGCCGATAATACAACTGCCCACCCCGTGAGCCCAGGCTGCAAGTGTCATGTTGGCAAGCGCGATGCCGGTGTCTGTGTCGCACCATGCGCTGATCTCCGGATTCTCGATCACGGCAATGAACAGCGTCGGCCTTTCGTCATCCTTCGGCCAGCCGAGCTCCTTCGGCAGCTGTCCGGCCCAGGTCGTGTACTGGAATACCTCGTCGACCTTTTCCTTGTCTTTGATCACGATAAAGCGCAGGGGCTGCCTGTTCGCGGCACTGGAAGAGTACCTCGTCGAAAGCAGGATGTCGTCAAGCACTTCCTGCGGGACCGGCTCCTGTGTAAAGCGTCTGTACGTCCTTCTGGTCTTCATTAATTCCATCATGTCCATTGAATATACCTCTCTTTTCTGATCCTGTTTTGTTTACCGATACCAGCTATCAATATTTCTCGATCCTGCCGTTTCTGAACCGGCAGAAAGTGCGCTCCGTAAAACCGTTCATGATATCTTCTTCGTCCAAAAGGAGCACGGTGAAGAACTCCGGATCGGACAGCCAGACATGCGTGACATACTTACCGACAGCATCCACGCCGTTTTCCGGACAGTACTGGGGCAGCGCGCCCTGTCCGAGACTGAATGTTGTCTTCGGCCTGCTGTCCAAAGCGTATATCTCCATGCCCATAGAATCTCCATTGCTCTGTACCAGGAGATGGTTGCTCCCGCCGCCTTCCTTTGTATGAAGGATCATGCCGCTGAGCGTATCGCTGAAGACCGGCATGCCCTGTTCCTCATTGGTCCGCATCTCTCCCATGGGAGCGTCAGAGACCCAGATATTAAGGGTATCTATGTAATTCAGCCGGAGACCGTCCGCATCCTGCGCTCTGTCCGCGGTAACCAGGACTGTCCGGATGCCTTTCCCGGATTCGACCTGATAATCCTCGGCAAAGCAGTCATCCAGCAGAATGTCATACGCATATGCTTCCGGCACCATGGTCCATTTTTCATCAAAAAGCTCCGGATGCTCGGAGAAACTGACATAGAATTTCCATGCGCCGCGGACAAAGGGGACGTTGACAGAACCGTTATAGTAGAAGCTTACGCCCTCATAACCCAAGACCCAGGAAAACTCCGGCGTACTCACAAGGCTCCGGCGGGAAAGCATTTCATCCACAAAGTCATACAGGCTGAAGGACTCCTCTGCCCGCGGGAAGTTTGCCTGAAGATCGGCGATCATCAGATCAGCCAGCCCGTTCAGGTCTGTAAAGACCTCATCCAGAGTCAGCGCATGTCCGTCTTCCGTCGCAAAATTATAGCCTGTTTTGATTTCATAGTTCCTGGGTCCGGCGACCGTATCGATACTGGTATGCTCCATGAAGGTGAACGCTGAAGTATCCGCACGCTGTATATAAGCCAGGATCTGTGCTTTGAGGTCAGGATCTTCCAGGTCATCATACATGCCATATGATGCCAGATCTTCTGCCATCTCATAACACTCGTCCGCGAGTTTTTCCGTACGTGCAGCCGCATCCGTGTTCCAGGCGTTCAGGACGCTGTAAAGCCCGGTCCAGTGCCAGGCGCCCTCTGACATCAATTCGGTACAGTATTCCGTGACCTGCAGCCCTTCCGTGCCGGCTTCCCGCCGCTTCCTTACGAGGGATGTCACGGGGATCTTGTGTATCATATTATCCGGATCCAGGTCAAAAACAAAAGTCCTGTTTTCAATATCTTCCACCAGGATATGGTCTTCGGTCAGATAGACCCCGCCTGCGTATATATCCGCCGGCAGGTCAAAGATATCCCTGATGCCGTCCGTGCCGACCGCAAAGATCCTGTCGGAACCGATCAGATAATCGGTTCCTCTGACCGTGCAGCCGCTGCGCCAGTACAGCGAATTTTCATTCTCCGCAAAGACCTTCGCCGGCTCCATCGTGCGGAGATCAATATAGCTGCCGCCCGTCTGTCCGGCTTCCCCTGCCGTTTCTCCGGGATCATAAACAATGCATGCGAGGAATCCGTCGACCCAGATACCGTAATAATCCCCTGTATCTTCCTCACAGCGGAGGATCTCTTCCGGTCCGTCAGCATCGACCTTATACAGGACCGCATTGGGGGACCCCGCATCCGGGTCCGTCATGCTGTACCACAGCAGTCCCTGACTCGACTGAACACCCCAGGAATCCGGCTCATCAACGACCGTCTCTCCCTGGAAGCCGAAGATCCTGAGCCGCTGGGGAGAAACATCGAAGCTGTCATGACGGACAAAGGTATATCCGCCGCGGCAGCCGCCATAGCATCCCTCAAATGTCTCTTCCGGAAGTCCGGTCTTCAGGCTCATGGCAATGACATTGGATAAATCGGACGCGCCTTCATACATATCATCCGTGATGCCGCCGGGCGTCTCAACATATACAGTAAAGTGCCCCACGCCGACAACGCCGCTGCCCTCCGGGACTGCAAAGTCCGGATCAGAGACCGGCACCGGTGCGGCATTGCCCGCAGTGAGATCCAGTGCCATGACGCGCCCGCCGTCACAGTAGTAGAGCATATAGCCGTCTGTACAGATCTCAGCCATACCCGCCGGATCGAGCGCCACCAGCAATTCGGGCTCACGGTGACCTGCCAGAAGATAAATGCCGTCAGGCTGACGAAGATAGGCGGCACCTGCAAAAACGACCGTCCGGCCGGATCCGTATGCACCTTCGATCGCCGGATCGAGCTCCCCGGGCTGCGGTCCGTAATAAGCCGTATCGGAAACTTCACCTGCTGCTGTTTTATCTTCGGCTTTTTCCCCGGCAGCCGTTTCTTCCAGGGCTTGGGCAGATTCCGCAGCAGCCTCTGTGATGTCTTCCGTGGTTGTTTCCCCGGCTTCCGCGGCCTTCCCGGACTCCTCCGCCTTTTCCGCGGCACTGCTTCCGTTCAGCAGCTCCGAGATGGCACTTTCAGCTGCCTTTGCCGCAGACTCATCCGCAACGGATTCCGACGCGGTATCCGCCTTGCTCTGCTCTGTGCCCGGAGATTTCTCTCCGCAGCCCGTCAGCATCGCACTGCTTATGGCAAATGCTGCCAATAAGGCAAAGATCCCGGCATATCCAAACGGTCTGCTCCCGTATTGTCTCATTGTTTCCTCCATTTACTCCAGGATCACGATTCGGCCTTCCACATGCGAATCCAGACCATTGTTGGTCGAGAAATACTCCTCGATGATGTTGTTGACCGAGGTCGCCACGCAGCGGGGCTTCATGTTGGCTGCCACTTCAGAGAGCGGGACACCCAGGAACTCGTCAAAGTTCTGGTAATGATAGTTTTGGAGGGCGATTTTGATCCTCTGCTCATCCGTGATATCCTCGCCGCGGAACTTCAGTTCCTCGATCGTATGTGTGCTCTTCCGGTAAACGATCCGGACGCCCTTGGAATACTGGTAGAACTCAGTATCTCCCAGCCAGGCTTCATCACGCATGATGTGCTGCACCATACGCCTGAACTGCGCGCCGGTCACTTCCAGCATCCAGAGCTTGTCGTCAAAGGGCGTATTCTCCAGCATATCCTGGTACTCGACCACCGGACCCATTTCCTTTTTGCGGATGGCACCCGAGCCCATCATCATGATGTCAAAACTTGACTCCCACTGGATCGCGTCCGCATAGAGATTGCCCATCTCGGTCTCCTGCTCCCTGGAAGGATGTGTCAGCTTTCTGGCGAAACGCGTCACGACCCTCTTGTATTTGCGGTCTGTCTCCGTCCGGTAACTGTCGAGCAGGTCTTCCATGATCGGATCCTTCGGCGCAGTGTCCTCGTTGATGGGATCGCAGCGCCAGCGGATCTCCTTCAGCTGCCGGTCGTCCACGTCGTACTGCAGGTCAAATCTGCCGATGATGCCTGTGCCTGTCCCTGCCTGCACGATCGGGATCTCATTGACATACTCGGCTTCCTCCATAAAGGTATGGCTGTGTCCGCCGATGATCAGGTCAACGCCCCAGTCCGGATGCAGAAGCTCGGCGAGCTTCCGGTCCTGTTCCAGTCCGATGTGGGTCAGGAGCACTACGAGGTCGGTATTGACCGTACGATAGTTATCGCAGATGATGCCGACTTCCTTGGCTGCTTCCTCTATATCGATAAAGGTGCCCACCAGCTTTTCCTGTTTTGCGGACGCCAGGACTTCCTCCGTCAGGATGCCGATGCAAAGGATCCTGAGGCCCCCGACCTCCAGGTTGATGTACGGACGGAACATACGCGTATTGTTCATCGTCACAAACATGTTGGCGTTAATGATCGGGAACTTGGCGCACTTTTCGATAAACAGGAGATGGGCAATACCGTAATCCACCTCGTGGTTGCCGATGGTCGCCACATCCGGTGTCAGGTTGTTCATCAGGTCGATCGTGGACAGACCCATATATTCGGAATCAATGATCGAGCCGCGGAACATGTCGCCGGCGATCGCATAGATCACGTTGTCCTTTTCCGCGCGTACTTTATTGATATATCCGCTGAGGCGCGTAAGTCCTCCGGTCTCTTTCCCATCCACTGTTTTCGGCAGAAAATCGCCGTGCATGTCGTTGGAATGCAGTATCGTCAGCTTTTTGATCTCTCCCATGTGATTCACCGTTCCTTTGAAATAATTGATCTGATCGTAATCCTTACAGTTATATGAATATGTATATTATATAAATAATCGGCGTGCCGTGCATCCCTCTTTCGGGGGATACTCAATTTTAATTTTCTTCCCTGACCACCAACCCGAGCTCCCTCGCCTTGACCGCCAGTTCGGTACGGGATCTGAAGCCGGTCTTGATCAGCATTTTCGTCACATAATCCTTAACAGTATTCTTGGAAATGAACAGCCTGTCCGCGATCTCCTCATTGGTATCGCCGCTGGTCAGTTCGCGCAGGATCTCCAGCTCCCGCTCTGTAAATTCATAAGAGGAAATGTTGCCGAACTGCATTTCCGGTGTCCGGTCGGGATATACGGATTCGCCTTCCATCGTCCGGTCCATGACGCTGAGCAGCGGCTCGTCCCCGACCTCCTTATACCAGAAGCTTTCCACGCCGATCTCCCGCGCACGGTCCAGGTAGGAAACCTCCGGCATGGAGGTAATGATAATGATACGGATATATGGATGCTTTTTCTTGATCCTGGCAGCCGCGTTCAGGCCGCTGGCACCTCCCGCCGTGTAGACATCCATCAGTATCAGGTCGATCTGTTCCCGTTCACAGTATACATCCGCAAGATCCGCATTGCGTAAGGAAGCCGCCAGCTCATAGCGCTCACTGTTCCTGACGATATCCTCCAGAAACTGCTGCACCAGGCGCTGATCCTCTACCAGCAGGACCCTGGTCCGGATCCTTTTCTTTTTAACCGTTTCGCTCTCTGACATAAGCCTGTACCTCCATATTTCATTACTGTTCCGGGACCAGGATGCGCAGACAGAAAGCCGGACAGTATTCGATCACCATCTCTGCACCTTCACTCTCTACGATACGCCGAAGGGATGACAGTCCGCCGCCCTCACGGACCGGTCCCGCCGGAGCCAATCCGTCATTGGTATAGCTGATCACCGTTTGGCCGGGGGATCCTTCTCCGGGCCCGGTGTGTTCGATACGTATGGTCAGCTCCGTCGCCTGCGCGTGACGGTATGCGTTGGTCAGGCATTCCCTCGCGCCTGCCAGCAGGAGTTTCTGCTCCTGTCTGGTCCCGGCCTCCCCGATCAGGTCAAGCCGGATCCCGATAGCTTCGGCGGCCTGATAAAGATCTCCCGTCACGTCTTCCGTATGCTCTGCATCATTCGGGGCGGGTGCCAGCGAAACGATCCGTTCCCACATGCCAAGCAGTTCCTGCAAGGTCATACCGGTCTCCTCTCCCTCCAGATAACGGCGGGTCGCAAGCATTGTCCTCCCTGTTTCGTCATGGATCCGTATCTTGGTCGCGAGCGTCTCCTTCTCCACCGTGATCTCACCGATCATATCGTTGAGCTTATGAAGCCGCTGATTCATGGACGCCAGCCTTCTGTTTTCTTCTGCCAGCTCTTCCCGCAGACGGTATTCTTCGGAAATATCCACCGCGATCACTTCATTCAGCGTCTCGCTCTCCAGGGTCGCTTCCCGATGATAAAAGCTCCAGACTTTACCGTCCGGAAACGTCAGGATCGGTTCCTTTTTTTCCTGCTGTCCCTCCTGCAGACGTGCCAGAAACTGGTTCCCATCCTGCAGGGAAAGTCCTGTCAGACGCCGCGCGATCTCCATCATACGCCGGTTAACGAGCTTGATGCGCCCGTCATTCCAGAAATACAGGAGACCGGTCGGCAGCGAATCCACGCCTTCCTTTACCGATGTGGCCGTGATGTGATGCTCCTGCCAGCGCTGTACCCCCCGAAGCAGACTAAGTGTCACCGCCGTCATCAACAGCATGGCAGCTGTGTATACCGCTAGCGGAACTTCATGAAACATACGGAAGATCAGCCCGGGCGCATCACCGGACGTCAGATCGCTGTTCATAGACAGAATGATCTGATAAAGAAGGTATTCTCCCAGCATCAGCGCGAGAAGCGGGATATAACGCACCCACCAGCGATGGCGCTGTATGTAGCGGAACAGGACCAGGAAACCGACGTACAGCAAAAGGAGAAGCCAGATCAGAAGGAAGCCGCGGATATGCAGTGACATCGATGAAAATGTTGTCATACGGCTGCCTCCTTTCTCTCCTCCGCTCCGGCGCAGACAAAAGAGATCTCCGCATATGCCGTCCCGTCCTCTTCTTCCACATGGATACGGCCACCGGCAGCGGATACCTCCGCTGCCCTCCAATCAGCATCCGGAAGACTTGCGGGTCCTTCGAGTATCATGCGCAGCTTCCATCCCCGCCCGTCACCGGTGATCCTGATCTGCATCGCCGTAAGTGACGGAAGAGCATGCTCAGCCACCGTCTGGAAATAATCATATGCCTGCAGGATCTGCGCAGACGGAGCCGGGATCCCGCCGACAGTCTCATATATGCCGGTCACAACGCTGTTCAGTTTCATATATTCCAGAGATTCGCGGATCGAAAGGACCAGCTCCATCAGCGGGATCCCGGCATCAGTCTGTTCACCGGAGATCAGGGTCAGGTTAGCGCGCCGTTTCACATAAGCACCCAGGAAGGACAGCTCCGCCAGCCGGGATTTAAGGTCCGGACATTCGGGATCATTCTTCAGAATGCCGATCTCTGTTCGGATCCTTGAAAGCTGCGGCGATACGAGCCGATGGATATCGTCATACAGACGGTTCTGCACCTCCAGGCTGTAGTGACGGTGCTTCCATTCATTCTCCGCGCGAAGCAGTTCATTCTCCTCAGAAAGCTGTTCCGCGGTATCCGACAATGCTTCATTATACTGATTCACAGCGCTCAGATCCTCCGTCCAGAGGATCCCGCCGCCTTCTACCCTCTGTCCGTGCAGGATCGTATTCTTATCAAGACGAAGCGGCTTGTTTTGGGCTGATTCCAGATTCCATCCTGCAGGGATCACCGCATTTTCAGATACCAGGTAACGGCTGTTGTCATCATTTAAAAAGACTGCGGAAATGCCGGAGATCCGGATGATATCTTCGTAGTTGGTGTTGGAAGGGACCATGCCGTTCTGGATGCAGCTCTCCCAGAAGGCAATGATCATCAGGCAATAAAGCTCGGGAAGGTCAAACAGATGGGGCCACAGAAGATCCGGGATGTTCTCTCCGTTAAGGTGGATGACCAGGAACCAGCATCCAAAAAACAGGAGGATGCCCAGCGGCATCCAGGGATACTGCAGATTCTTCCACCTCCGGATACGGCCGATGATCCGCAGCAGGGTCAGCCCAAGCAGTATGACGATCCAGGCTGCACCGATATAGCAAAGCAGCCCGTAGGAATGATATTCCATGATCAGGCCCCTGCCCGTATCGCCAAAAGCCAGATGATGCAGATCATTGGTCAGGAAACCGATACAGAGCAGGCTGTCCAGAACGATGAGGACCGTCTGAAGCCGGTTATGCGTATGCTTTTCCTCATCCAGACTGTCCGCGGCAAAAAAGCAAAGCAGCGGCATCGTCAGAAACGGCACATAATATCCGTACCACAGCAGCCGGTCTGCCAGCAGGTCACCCTCCAGGAAGGTATAGCGGCATTCCCGGAGCACCAGGGGAAAGAGCATGTACCAGACGAGACCGGTCAGCATCCTTCGGGTGTATTCGTTCAGGATACGGCGCCAGACCGTCAGCCCCCACGCGATGAACATGCCGCCGTACAGCACGGTAGACACGGAATATGCCGGGAACACCTTCGGTAAAAGGCGCGAAAGGCCGCATAGCAGGGTTCCCGCCAGAAATTCAAGGATCCTCTGCCGTGTACTTCGGCTCATATGCAGGAAGGTCCTGGTTTTTTCAGTGGTCTGCTCCTGCATCGGAAAGCTGCTCCTTATCCTTTCGGCGCGATCCTGAGAGCTGCCTTGCGGGCCATGTTCAGGGCATGGGAAGCGCCGATGAACCGGATGAGCTCACGGTCATCAACCCGTCCCCTCCCAAGGTGCAGCTGCTGCACGATGGTAATGCAGCCGTTCTCCCGGTACAGATATGGAGGATCGGTCCTCGGCCAGATCTGGCTCACCCCGATATCCTCCATGGCTGTTCCTGCAGCGTCTGCAGTTCCGGCACAGCTGTCCTGCGGCATGGCAGTATCCCGATAGCTCACAGCTACAAAGCAGGTGCCGACTGCCTTTCCCTCTGAAGGATCCGGTCCGGCCACGCCGGTAGCGGCGATCCCGATATCGGCACCGGACACCCGACGGATCCCTTCCGCCATCTCACGTGCCGTCTGCTCCGAGACCGCGCCATAGGCATCAAGGGTCTCCTCACGGACACCCAGATATTTGTGTTTGGCGGAATTCGCATAAGTCACCGCGCTGTATGAGATCACAGAGGATGCCCCCGAAACGTCGGTGATCCTCTTCGCGATCAGACCGCCGGTAAAGCTTTCCGCCGCAGAGACGGTCAGCCCGCGTTCTTTCAGCGTGTGCACCAGAACGGTCTGGAGATCCGGGACATCCACACCATAAACAAACCTGTCCAGCTTTTCGCAGAGTTCTTTGATCATCGGCTGCATCATGGCTTCCGCTGCCTCTTTTGTGGAAGCCTTAGCCGTAACGCGCAGCATGCATTCTCCGTCCTTGGCATAAGGTGCCGCGGTGGGATTCACCTGCCCGAGCAGATACTCATGCAGCATCGCTTCCATGGCACTCTCACCGATCCCGAAGAGCCGGATGCTGTGGGAAACGATCGTATCTTCGGAAAGGCTCTCAAGATAAGGATCCACATACTCCTCCCACATGGCCCGGAGCTCTCTGGGCGGTCCGGGAAGAAGGATCACGATCTTCTCGGGAACAGCAGACGTACGTACCTGTCCTCCCGGCATCTGTTCCTCCGAGCCTGCTGCGGCAGCCAGACGTTCACGAAGGGCATCCGGTACCGGACGTATCCCGTCCTTTTCCGAAGGGCCTTCCTCTACCGCGGCTCTGATCGCAGCCTCCACATCACCAAGTTCCACACGTTCCGGGATCTCACCGGCCGTTGCTTCAATGATCACGCCGGGCGCCGTGCCGTTGTGATTGGGCATTTCGAGACATCCCTCCGGAAGCACCGCCTGCTTAAGGTTGTTGGCGGTCATGCGGACAGGGTCGTTGCCGAAATACTTCCGGATCATCTGCAGGGATGGTCCGTGCAGGCGAAGCTGCCTGCAGAAATGCGCGGACACGATCTCCTTGGTCAGATCGTCATAGGTCGGTCCGAGACCGCCTGTGGTGATCACGAGGTCGCTCCGCCGGACGGCGTCCGAGACCGCCCGCTCCAGCCGGGCCGGATTGTCTCCTACAACTGTGTGGTGAAAGACATTGATGCCTTTCTCCGCAAGCTTTTGTGAAATGTATGTGGCATTTGTATTGGTAATGTCGCCGAGAAGGATCTCGGTCCCTACACATAAGATCTCTGCATTCATGGTATTCCTGTCTCCTGTAATTCCGATCAGCGGTCAGACATCCACACGGTCCCGGCTGTCACATTTACACTACTGCGGTTCCGGAAAAGCAGCGTTGTCGCTCCGGATCTTTCGTACGATCCGGTACGGAATGCTGTTTTCCTCCAGCTGCCGCAGGAATGCCTCCCGGACAGAATCTTCCCTGAACCGCTGCTGGAGGCTCAGGCAGATGCTGCCGCCTGCCGCATTGATCTCTGCCATCAGACTGAATGTATTGGGAGGATGGATCCAGAGCTCGCGCATCATATCCGCTACCGCGGGATAGTGCCATCTGCCTATGTAACTGACAAGAAAAGTGATCATGCCTTCCCCGCCCCGGAACATCTGTCCGAACACATCCTTTTTTTCCTCCAAAGTTGCGGCAGCGAGGAACGCCTGCTTCACATGATCTGCATTTTCCGTTATCGCGGGGACGATCCTGTCGGCATCGCTCTGGAGAAATGTCATCCCGCGGTATACGGTACACTGATGCGAAAACGGCAGGGCCTTCAGCTTTTCCGTATACGGGAACATCGCCATGCTGAGGCAGTTGTGGTATGTTTTCTCCGCGCCCAGCATCGGCCTCGCGTTGATCACATACGCGCTTATGATCTTTTTTGTTCTTTCAGGATAAAGACTGTCGACCGCCCTGGCCAGAAGAAGAGAGATCATGGTCCCCGGACTTGCGTCATTGGCGGAAGTGAAACGTATAAAAGCATCTTCCGGGATCGTGATATCCCACAGTGTTGCTTCCGAAGGTGTCAGTCCCCCGTCTGTCTCCAGTGTAAAGGCCTGCTCCATGGGCGGTATCTCCCTGGGCATATGCTCCGTTTGAAGCAGCTCATCCTGCGGATCCGTTAACTCAGCTTCATCAGCCGGAATGTCATCCGTCGGGATGATGCCCGGTCCGTTGATCCCATAATGTTCCCTGCCATAATAATACAGAAGAGTCGCCAGGACAGAGTACATGCCTGTTCCGTCGGTTATGCCGTGAAAGAAATCAAGATGTATCCGATCCCCGGCGAAACAGACAGCCCAAACATGATGATTCACTGCAGGAGAATTCAGACAGATGCGTTCCTCGGTCGGGAGTATTACAACGGGAAGCGGATTGTCCTCATAATACAAGGTCTCCGCTCCTTTGGTGAGCCGCACGCAAAAGTACGGATACCGCAGGGCAGCCGCATCGACCGCTTTCCTGAGCGCTGCAGGATCTATACGCTCCGTCAGACGGACGGTGATCCTTACCGTATAGTCCGCCCCCGCTCCGAAGCAGCCGTAAACATGCATCATATCACCGGTAGTGATCGCCCTTTTCATAAATGACAGACCTTCCTTCTCCTGCTGCAGACCGATAAATCTCCGATTATTATTTATTCTAACAGGGCAATGTCGGCGCCGCAACCCCCATAGGGAGTGTTCGGATCATCCGCATCTGACCGCAGGACATACTCTGCGGCTTCACCCTGCAGCATCGTATTGACGGCTTGATCAGCCTTCCCATAGCAGGTTGCCTTTTGGCATGCCGGCTAATATAATATTTTGTATGGGTGAAAAAGATGAAGACACCGATCTGTGATTTTGTTGATAAATATATATCTTCCGGTATCAGCCGGCTGCACGTCCCCGGACATAAGGGGATCTCTTTCCTCGGTTGTGAAAACCGGGACATTACGGAAGTCTTCGGGGCTGATGTGCTTGGAGAAGCAGAGGGCATCATTGCCGAAAGCGAGGCGATCGCCGCCGGACTGTTCGGGACTTACAGGACCTTTTATTCCACGGAAGGCTCAAGCCATGTGATCCGGGCAATGCTGATGCTGGCTGCGCAGTATTTTCCCCGGCATGGAAAAGGAAGGCCCTTCACTGTCCTTGCTGCCCGGAATGTCCATAAATCGTTTATCCACGCCTGCGGCTTGCTCGATCTGGATGTCGAATGGCTGTATCCGGATGAGGACAGCGGGCTGAATTCGGTCTGCAGCTGCCCGATCACCGCGCTGCAGCTGGAAGCGGTACTG
>JAEEGL011348166.1_pt1 | contig 14634 bp, 6 predicted proteins | sample 9134231 | NCBI WGS metagenome assembly JAEEGL01 (sample SAMN16246548, study PRJNA631951) | gut metagenome | biome: gut microbiome; feature: rumen; material: fiber-attached | host: Bos | place: Iran: Karaj | collected 2018-10 | reverse complement strand
TTTAATCATATTCAAAATCTCGAATTGAAGAATTAAGATTGTCAAATTATTCAACTAAATTATTTTCAGGTTCAATACAAGTATTATTTTTTATTAATATTGTAAATAATAGATAAATTAAAAAATGAATTAAAAGGATAGGAAAACAATAAATTTCAACTTATTAGAAAGTATTGAATATTTTTATTATTCTAAGATATATTCAAGAAAGTTAAAAGAAAAGAAAAAGGATAATAAAGGAATTAGAGAAATTAAAAAATTTATTTATTTTGTAAAATGAATTATTTTTCTTCAACTTCAATTTTAGGATTTTTTCTTTTTTCTTATACCTAATCCCTTCAATCAAGCCAGTCCTGAGTCTAGTCCACCTCCTAAAAATAAAATCTTCTTAAATTATTATAAATAATTTTATTTTTGTATTGATTACACTCAATCCCCCCCATTGAAATCTAAAAATTGACCTAATTTTTGATTTTATTACATCCACATTTTAGATTAAATATGAATAAAAATAGAAAAAATAATAATAATGAAAACAATGAAAGAATAATATTTTATTTTTTCTTATATGCAAAAAAATCAAAAATCTAAAAAATATTGAACTAATCTTGTTATAAAATTTTCTAAATGAATTTTTTTAGCAAAATAACAACAATTTATTCAATAATCTTGATGTGTTATCATCTTTTATTGTAAACTTACAATATAATCAAAAAAAGAGAAAAATTTAAATATGTTACTTAAAAAAGGAACAAATTTAGAATTATAAAACATAATTTTATTTTGTGTTTTCATTAAATATATAACATATAAAACCCATTTTAATAACTCTCAGCAAACAACCATTTTAATTTAATATTTTTATTTATAATTATAATCTTCCTTCAATTAACAAAAATCACAATACAACATAGTTTTATTCATTTTGTTTTGAGATTCAAAAAATCTAATCTTAGTTTTTTATATCTTTTATATATTAAAATTTCCTTTTTTTCTTGATATTCTTGAATTTTGTTTTTTTCTTTTTTTTAGTTCTGATGTTATTAATTTTTCAATTTTTTTCTTCACTTTCACAAGAACTTATTGTTAAATATGATAAACTACTTTTTATTCCTTTGAAAGAATTTGATTTTTGAAATTTATGTTTTTGTTCTTCCTCTTTTTCTGTTTTTAAATTATTGTTTTTATCTTGGTTTAATGAGTTTAAAATTTTTGAATTTTCTATAATAAAACTTATAAAAGATTATGTAAATTCATGTAGAAATGGAGATTTATTATATGATGAAGCTAATTGTTTATTCACTCCTAATAATTTTCAAAAGAGCATAAAACATTTATATTTTTTAATATAATAAGTGAATTTTTCTATATTATAATCAAAATGATAATATTTTTCATTTTTTTTACATTTAAAATATTTTATTAAAATAAAATATTCAAAAAAAATTTTGATTTGATTAATAAAATTATGATTAAACAAAACAACAAATAACTTAATTCAAGAATAAAATGCAAGAATTTTTTTTTACACACAAAAGATATTTTTTGAACCTTAAAAAATTAATCTTTAAATTAATTATATTATTTTAATTTTATTCAAATAAATTATTATTTATTTTTGAATTTAAAATGAAAAAAATATTAAAAAAATATAATGGAAACAAAAGAAAATAAAAATAATGATATCTTTGAATTTACAAAGATTTTAAAAAAAAAAAAAATCAAAGGAAAAATTTATTATAAAGTTGAATGGAAAGATGGTTCAATTCCAACTTTAGAACCAAAAAAAAATTTTATAAATTGTGATGAATTAATTGAAAATTTTGAATTACAAGAAAAAAAAAAAAATTAAGACCTAATAATAGAAAAATAATAAAAAAGAGTTTAATTTTTGGAAAAAAAAAAGAAAAAAAGAATTCACATAGAACACTTGGAAAATTAAATAGAGATTATCCTTTAAAAATTGTTAATGTTGAATTTAATAATGAAAATATTGAAAATACAAATTTTGAAATTGAATGGTATAAAAGAATAGACGGAGTAAAACCAAGAAATACAAAAATTCCATTAGTTAAATTATTTAATTATTCAAAACATACAAGAGTTTTTTTATCAAAGTTTTTATTAAATTTTTTATTTGAATACCAAAAATAAAATAATATATTATTTTATGAATAGAAAATAATTTTTTTTAAATTATTTTTGCGTTTATTTTTTTTATTAGATTATCATTTAAATTTCTAACATTTTTAAATTTATAAAAATTTAAATCAATCTTCAAAAATAAAATAAGAGTAAATCGCAATAAATATTTTAGAATTTGATATTTTTAATTATAAATTATTCAAAAAATAACAAAAATTTTAACTTATTAAATAATAACTACAAAAAAAAGAATGTGAATTCAATAAATATCATATTTAGGAATTAAATTCATTTTTAAATATGAATGATAAGAAAGATAGTCTTATTTAAAAATTAAATAATAATATCATTAATAGACTTATTATTATATTCAATCAAGTAAATATTTTTGATAAAAATGAAGAATTATGAAAAATACCTAGATATTACAGTTAAAGAGAATAATATTTAAATTATTTATTGTTTATGAAGGTAATAATAGTAAAAAAGATGGAAAAACTATTATTGTTATTAATGAATTTTATTTAAATAAAAATTTAAAACAAAATAATTATGAATATAAATATGAAGAAATAGAAACTATTGATTCAAAATTAATAAAATTATAATAAATTTTTTATAATAAGTTAAATATATTTGAATTTACTTAATTACAAAAATTTTGATGTTATATATGAATTATTCACTTTAACTGTTTTTTGAAAAATAATAAATTTTAATAATTTCAAAACTAAATATAAATAATATAATAAGTATTATTTATTTTCAATTTCTTTATTTGTTTCTTCTTTAGATTCTTCTTTTTTTTTCTCATTAATATTGTTTAATTTTTCTTCGTGTTTTTTTCTTTCTACTTCATTTTTTTTGGATTTATCTACATTATATTTTTCAAAAACAAATAGTTTAAGATTCATAAATTCTTTTAATAAATTTTTTGAAGATATTCTTAAATTTAAATTAGAAGATTCCATAAAATCCATTATATTATTAAACACACATTCTAAATTTTCTTCATTTAAAATTGTTAAAAACTTAGGGATAATATTATCTATTTGATTTTTAATAACATTGATTATTTGTGAATTTTCCTCTTTATTAATCTTATATTTTACAAAAATTTTTGCTAAATAATCCAAAGATAAAATCGAAGAAAAATCAAATAATTCTTCTAAATTATTATATTTATCTAAAATATTTATTTCCATTTTTTCTAAATCAAATAGCATTTCAATAATATCATTTGAATTTAAAAATTGATTTTCTTCAATTGTATTTTCAATATAATATTGGAGTATTTTTGCAAAAATTTTTGATATTTTTTTATAAATATCATTTAAATTATTTGAAGAGCAAAATTCAATAAAAGAACTTAAGAAAGATATAAAATAGGAACCAAAAGAAATTATTTCTTTGAATTTTTCTTCTTTAATTGTTAAAGATATATTAGATAGAATATTTAAAATAAATAAATTTTTTAAACAAATTTTTTCAATTGTTATTGATGATAATTGATGACCAAAAGAAATAATATTTTTTCCAAGAATTCTGAAAATCAAAGAATTTTGTTTATTAAACAAACTTAAATCTAACATTGTTAATAATAAATCTTCAAAGAAATAATAATAATTTAAATATTTTTCTTCATTTCTATTCATTGATTCAACAAATTTTTCTAAAAAAAATTCAATTCCAGTTTCAAAATTTTTTTCATCAAAAGAATTTAATATTTGAATTTTTTTACTTATTAAATATATATCATTTTCTTTATCATAAGTTTCTTTAATATCTTTAATAAAGTTAATTAGTTTATTTTTATTATCTACATTAATTGTTTTATTTTTTCCAATTAATAATTGATATTTAATATTATCTTTTTCTAATTCATTAATTTCTTTTTCTAAAGAACTTTGAATGTAAATTTGAATATTTTGATATTTATCGTTTGTATTATCTCCATTATTATAATTTTTATAAATTTCTTTTAATTCTTCGTTTTCAAAAATATCAACTTTAATATCAAAGTAATTAAATAATAAAGCACAAAAATGAATTTTAAAAAAGCAATAAAAAATATAAATAAAGGAATTAATATCTTCTGAAAAAATAATATCTCTATTATGGGAAATAATTTCAAAAAGTAAATTACAATATTCAATAACATCTATAGTAATTAAATCATCAAAACCATAAAAAAAAATTTTTAAAAATTCAAATTTTTTGTTTTTACTTTTTCTTGTAACATTTTTATTTTTGTCATCTTCTTTTTTTAAATTATCATTGTCTAACTTATCAATAATTTTAGAGAATAAATTTAATATAGTTTCAAAAGCATATTGTTTCATATTTTTATCTAAATACATATAACATAAACATTCAATATATCCTCTGAAAATATCTGGATTTGAATTATTAAAAATTGAAAAATCATCATAAACTTTTTGTAACATTTTTTTAATATCTTCATTAATTTTATAATCTTTTCTTTTTAATCCTTCTTTTAATATTTTAAATATTATAATCCAACCTGAATGAATATTTTTAGAATAAGTTCCTACAATATAATGTAAATAAAATAATATCATTTCACTTCTATTTGGTTCATTTTCAGTTTGGGAAAAAATTATTTGAAAAGGTTTAAAAAAATCCATTTGAAAATTAAAAACAGATAAATCTTGTTTTTGAATTAATTTACATATAATTTGTTTTAAATTATCTAAAGTATTTCTCCAAATTATTTCATGTTTAAAATGACTTATGACATAAATAAAATGTTCTCCTATTAATTTCCATATTTTTACCCATTGAACTTGAATTCTTGAAATATTATATTCTGCAACTTCAACTAATTTTCTTAAAGAATATTCTCTTGGTTTATAATAATTATTTAATTCATCATTTGATACTTCACATAAACTTTTCACAAAATTTATTATTGTTTCTTCATCAAATAAGTAAGATTTACTAAATATATTATCATATATACTATCAGATATATTTTTATTTATCATTTCTTTATTTTGTAAAGTTAAATTTATTTCTTTTTCTAAGTTTTTCATTTTACTTTTTCTTTTAATATCTCCAATAATAATACTATTTTCATTATTTTGATAATATTCAATTTTACTTAAAATACTTAAAATATTATTCCAACCGGCATGAATATACATTCCATTATTATTAATAAAATTTATTAAACATTTTAAACTTTTAATATTTTTTTGACCAATTTCTCTACCTTCATTCATATTTGTCATATTTGTAATTGTATTAATATATGCTTCACAAAAATTATCTAAATGTAAAATTCCTAAAGTTTTTGCCATTGTGGAAATATTATCTAAACAAATATTTGTTATTTTATCTCCATCATCATCAGCTAATAATTGAGAAAAAATTGATAAAAAATTACTCCAACAATAATTTATTAAATGTTTAATATTATCATTATCAACATTTTTAATATAATTATTTGTAATAGTTGAGATACTTTCTAATTTATTTACTGTACTTCTCATTATATTTTCTTTTTCTTGTTTAATTAAATCTAATTTATTTTTATTTCCTAAAATTTTTGTTCCTGGAATAATTAATGGATTATTATAAACTTTATTATATAATTCAACGATGAAATTTTCAGATATATCTTCTTTAGAACAACTTAAATAAATTTGATTAACAAATTCTTTACAAGTCATTTTTTTATCAACTTCTTCTCTATGTAAATCAGTATTTAACATTATAATAGAAAAAGAAATATAATAAGCAATATCAGCATTTTTTAAATATGATGGATTATCTTTAATATATTTTTCTCCGAAAATTTGAACAATTCTATCAATAACTTGTGCTTCTCCTGCAAGAGGTAATTCTGAAAATAATAATCTTAAAGCTTCTAATATATATAATTTTTTAAAATCAAAACTATTTATAAAAAATTTTACTATATTTATATGAAGATTATCACCTTTACATAAATAATCTCCTACTCTTTCTCTTTTTAATTCTTTTAAATTTGATCTTACAAAACGGGCCATTTCAAAAGCAATATAATTATCATATTTTAATTCATTTAATTTTTCTCTTTCAGTATTATCTAAAAAATATATTAATGGATTTATATTTGAAATAAAAGGTGTTTGCATGATATTTGTAATTTTAGATGCATCTAATACTGATAAATCTTCAGTGGAAATATCACTTGTTATTGTATTATTTTTATTCAGTATATTTTTGTCTATTAAATTATTTAAAGAATTATTCATTATATTGTTGATATTATTATTTGTTGTGTTATCTAGATTTTGAATATAATTTTCTTTAATTTTATTAAAAGCTTCTTCTTTAAAAACCATATTTTGAGATTTTAAAAATTTTAAACAATCACTTGAACCTTTACCAAAATTAAATAATTCAATTGCTTTACTTAATAATTGTTTGATTTTTAAATTTCTTTCAATTTTATCTTTTATATCACCAATATAAGTATTTGGATTTTCTTTATTTTCTATTATTGAAACATTATTAGGTTCATCATTTTCATTAAAATTTTCATTCTCTAAAACTTCATTTTTATTTTTTTCATTATTAACAACTAAAGTATTTAAATTATGAATAAACTTTTTTAAAAAGTCTAAAACAATATTTGAAAGATAATTTTCTTGAGGAGCTTTTAAAACATTTTGATATTTTGGTTTTCTATAAAATCCATTCATAATTCTGGTTAATAAATCTATCAAATTTTGGAATATTCCAATACTATTTATATCACAATCATAATTAACATAAATTTCAACTAAGAAATTACAATCATCAGCTAAAATTAATAAAGTTTCTAAAATAGCGTTTTTATGTTGAAAACCAATATTTTCTGATTCTAAAATTTGAATTAAAATTTTATTAAAAAAAATTTCAATTTGGTCTTTTAAATGTTCTCTATAATATTTAAATATAGTTAAAAATAATTTTAAACTTGATTTAAAAATATAAATATCATTTGAAAGAGTATTTTGCAAAAGAGAATCTTTAACAAATTGTTTTATTATATATATTACATCATTATCATTAATAAAATATTTAGAACCTTTTTCTAACATTTTTCTAATAATTTTTAAACAAAAATATCTACAAGAAGAATTTACTTCAGAATCATTATTTTGGTTATTTGCTCCAACTGTTGAAGTAATAGATAAATATATTAACATATTTAAAAAGTCACTTCTGGAAATAATATTATTGTATATTTTTAATATTTCATTTTCACATTCATTATTATTACAGATTGGAAAATTTAATTTATTACTCCATAAATTTGCTGAATTTCTACAATTTATACACCATCCATATTTTCCTATTGAATTTTTATTATTTTCATTGTATATTTTATCTTTATATGATTCTAAATTTAATTTTTCTATTTCTGTTTTAAATAAATTAAAATTATAACTCTTTTGAATAATTTTTATATATTCTGATATTATTGAATTATTTTCTTCTGAATTTTCTTTTGTATTATTTTGAATTTCTATTAAATCAATTAAATAATTTAAATATTTATGTGAAATAAATTTAAATTCATTTAATTGAATTTTATTTAATATTTCTTTTTTTTTATCATTTTCAAAAGTAAAATTTATATTTATATTATTATTCGATTCAAATAAATGCTTTTTTTCATTTTCATTTGATTCTTCTAAATTTTTCAAAATATGCTCAATTATAGAAATTAAACCCTTTTTTGAATTTTCATGAAAATTAGAATTATTCTTTAAAGCTAAATAAACCCTTAAATAAATTTTAATAATTATTTTAAAATTTTCATTATGAATAAAAGTAAAAGGATTAGTATAAATTTTTCTACATAAATTTAATATTTTTATACTAATATTACATTCCATTTCATTATTTTGAAAAAATTTATGAATATAAGATAATATTCTTTGACTCATTTCTTGTAAAATTGAATGATCTATTAAATCATTTTGCATTATAATTTCTAAAGTATCAATTATTTTTTCCATTATTTTAATATTTGGTAAATCTGTTGGTTCAACAATTAATAAAGAACAAATTTTTCTATTTTTAAATGAATTGAAATATTTTTCATGTTCTTTTAATTGTGTTTGAATTGTTTTAATATTTTGAAAATTTTTATCCTTTTTTGACATATTTTTTCTATAAGTTTCATATGATGATAAATATAATTTTATTAAAGCATTTATTTTTTGTTCATTCGTCAATGCTCCTGGTTTTGACATTATTTTAAATGTATATTTGATTAATATTTTTGATTTATTTTAAAATATAATTATTTTATTTTAAAAATTAATTTAATTAAAATTAATAATAATTAAAAAACAAATATGTATAAAATTTCTTATATATAAAGATAAAAATGTATTTTTAAATTATATATTTTTTTAATGAACACGCCAAAAAATTAATTTTTTATCCTTTAGAATTTAACAAAATATAATCTATTTTGTTGATGTATATCTTTATTAAAATATTATAATTTCAATTTTTTTTCGAAATTTTGTTCTTTTTTCAGGTTTAGATTATAATCAATTAAAAATTTCTTGATATAATAATTGCTTTAACATTAAATAATACCTTTTTTTTAGAGTTTTCTTTTTTCTATTTATCTTCACCAATACTACTTTTAAAATTAAATGCTGGATTTTTACATGTTTTTGGGAAACTGATTTTTTTATTATAATGAAGAAAAGGAGAAATTTTTTCATCTTTTAATGTTTGAGAAATCTAGTATAAAACAGATTATTTCTTGAATCTTCATTTAATATGCTTTGATTTTTTTTAAATAATAAAATAAACTATAGTCAGTAAATTCTTATTCTTATTTTTATTCAAATATTTTTAATTACAATAAATTATTGTTTTCTCATCTTGTCCAATGAAATTAAGAGAATTATTCAATTATTTTTTCTATTTTTTAAAGGAGAAAATCATGAATTATGGGGAAATATTTTTATCTCTTGAAAAGATAATTGAGTTTATTCTTTGTTTAAAATTAATATTAATTTCAATGGTCAGGGAGAAGAATTTAATTGTAAAATAGGAGGATTTATATTAATTTTTTTCTTCAACTGTTTTATTTCTTCTCTTAATATTTCATTTATACTTTTAAAAATGATTTATAAAAAGTTTCATTTGATGATAAATAAATTAAATCTTTATAAAATTATTTCTTCTTTATTATCTTTTTTTTAACTTCTTTTTGAATTATTTTTTGAACAATGAATTTTTCTTTTTTTACAAATCAATTTTATCATGGAAATTTACTTTCTTTGGATTTTTACTTTATTATTATCATGTAATATAACTTTTTTTATTCATAATTCATTTCATATAATTTAGTATTTTTAGTAAATAATAATACAATTAAATTATATCTTAAATATTTATTGAAAGCAATTTTCACATAAATCATAATCACATAAAGTATATAAATAACTATAATGGCTATTATCATAGAAATTTTGACAATGATCACAATACCAATTAGAGGCTCTTTTTGTAGTACATAAAATTAAAGGATGTGGATGTAATAATGACATTTTTTGCCAACTTTTTAAATTATTATTATTGTTATGATTCTTTTTTTCTAAATCTTTTATTTTTTCTTCTAATAATTTATATTTTTTTTCTAATGCTTCATATTTTTCTTTATATGAAATTGCTTTACAAGTTGAATAATGTTTTTCTATGTCATCGTATTTTATATTTTCATCGCAACCAAAAGGACATTTTATTATTAATATTGAAAGTAAGTTTCTTACAATTCTTGTTTCTTCAAAAATAGGATTTTCACAATTAAATACACATTTTTGTCTTTGTTTTACCCATTCGTCAATACATTCAGAACAAAAACAATTTTCACATTTACTACATTTTTTTGGCTTATAAATTAATCCTTGACATATTGAACAAAAACAACAGCTTTTTATTGGTTCATAATTTTCTTTATTTATTATTGAATCTACATCAATATAAACTTTCATTTCTTTTTTTTTAATATAAAAATTGTCGGAAATTAATAATTTAATATTTATTAAAAAATATGAAATGATAAAATTGAAATTTATATTTATATTTTTCTGAAATAGAACAATTCGTGTTCAAATAACTGTAAAACAACATTCTATTATAAAAAAAGAAAAAGATTTAACTTCTAATAAATAAACCTAAAATAATAATTTCAAGAGTTATTATATGTTACTTCTTAGTAATAATATTATTATACATTCAACCACAAAAAAAACTATTTTATTTCTCTTATTCATTAATTGAATAATCATTATTATTTCAAAAAATTATCATATTCTCTTTTTGTGAAAATAATGAAAGATTTTTTCTATAAATTATTTATTTCATTTCAATTTCTTTAATTCTAAAAGTAGTTCTTTTAATTTTAAAAAAAATTTTATTTAAAAATAATAAAATGGATAAGTTTCAATATCTAAATGTTTTAATAAAGAAAATCAATATCATAATTAGCATATTGAACCACAATATTATTATTAATAGTATAGAATATATTTAATTAAATTTATAATATTAATTATCTATTTATTTTCTTGGGGTAATAACCCATATAAAAATATTTTTTGTTTAATATAAAAACAAGATGAATGTAAGAAATAATCATATCTTTAAATAGATTAATCGATTATTATCTATAATTTTTTGGATAATGAAAAATGCTATCTATTATTAAAGAAAATTAATTTGCAATTATAGAAACATAATCCATATAAATTTTTACTATCAAAAGGTTCTTTCTTATTATATATTATTTGTGTTCTGATGCATTTATATAATTATTTTTTCACAAAAAATTATATTTTTTGTGGTATGTTTCTATTATTTTAGTCTAAAATAAACTTTATTATAGTATTTTTTTGAATTTAAAATATTAAAGCATTTCCAAAAAATTGTTTCAATTATTTATCTTTTTATGTCATTTTTATCTTTAGTAAATACAATTCTATTTAATCCTGAGAATGTTATTTAAATATATATTTTATCTTTTTCTATTACACTTTTAAGTATTCAGAAAAAAAAAGTTGTCTTTATTTTATTATAATTTAATTTTTTGCCTTGATTGACTGAATTATTTGAATTATTATCTTTACTTTTTTTATTATTAATGAGGTTACTTATTTTTATTGTTTCTTTTTTTAGATTCAATTTTTTTCTTTATTGTCAAAATAATAGTTCTGATTCTATTGAATAGTTTTTGATTCTTTTCTTATTTCGGGTTTTTATATATCTCTTATAGACAATATTCTAAATTGATACTAAGGAAGATTTCAAATTTGAAAGAACATTAATAATTATTCCAACATCAATTTTAAAAAATTTATTTATTTTTTAAAATTAAAGATAATAATTAAAAATTCACAAATATGAAAATTTTGAAAAATACTCATAACCAAAAATTAGCAAAAAATATAATTTTTGTAAACAAATCAATTATTTGTGTTTTAAAAAAACATATTTATTCAACTTAATCTTCATTTCTTATAAATTTCAATTTTTATTTTTTTCATTTAAATAAATAAAAATAATTAAATAAAAAATAAAATGAACAAAAAATCCTTTTCAAATAGTCATATAAAAGCAAAATCATTAGATATGTTAAAAATATATTCTAAAGATAAAAATTTATTTAAAATCATAAACAGAACAAAAAATATTATTAATAAAAATCCTTTTGTTGAAGAAGAAAAAGATTTAAAAGAAACTCTTCAAAAATTAAAAAAAAATTTCAAATTTGCAGAAGAACCAAAAATAAGAAATTTAAAATTACAAAATGAAGATTTTAGTTTCAATTATAAAAAAATACAAAAAAAAAAAAAAAAGAATTTACCAGAAGAAACATTTCGAGGATTAATAGAAGAATATAAAGAAAAAGGATATAAAATACCAAATTTAACATTAAGTCATAATATATTTAGAATGAATCCATTAATTGAAGATAATAATGATAAAATAATTGATGGATTATATTTAAATTATAAAGAAGTTTCTGAAAGTGGTAATTTTCAAAATAATATTGCAACAAAAAGTTTAATTTATCTTAGAAAATTAAGACAACTTATAGAAGATAAAATAGTTGAATTTAAAATTCTACAAAAACAAAATAATAATTATATTATTGATAATAATACAAATAATAAACTTATAGATAAAATTGAAGTTAAAATGCCTAATATAAATGTTAATAGAATAAATATAAATAAATTTGAAAGTAAAAAAGAACTTTTAAAAAATATAAAAATGTTACTAGATTTAATTAAAGAAGAACCTTTAAAAGATTTTACAAAAACAAATCATAATTTTGCTACAAAATCAAATAGAAATTTGAAATTTATTCAAAAAAACAATCATCAAAGTAGAAGAAACAGTAAAACTGTAAGAATTTTTTCAAAAAAACATTCAAGAAGAATTTCAAATTCAAAAGTATTTACTAAAAAATTTCTTAAACTAAAACAATCTTTTATGGTTCAACATCCTTTAAGAAAAAAATCAAGTAATTTAATTGAAATGAAAAGTTCAGATTTATTTTCAATAAAAAATCATATGAAACCTTTTAATTTAAATACAACTAAAAATCATCTTATACCAAAAATAAATTTTCAAGAGCAAAATTCGGAAAATTTAATTTCAAGTCATAGATCAAGAAATTCAAATTATAATAATCATGAATTAAATACTTTACCTCAAACTGAAAGAAATGAAAATGAATATTTAAATAGTAATAATGTTTTAACTACAAATTTTTCTGTTAATGATTTTCCTTATAATAATGAAAAAGATTTTATTAAATTTGCTTATGAGAGTTGCTTACAAGATAATTTTAATGATGTTGAAAATTATTTAAGAAAATATTTAATTATATTTAAAGGATTTACTGATAAAAAAATTGATGATATTTTAATTAGATTTAATAAAAATATTTTTTTAAATGGAATTAATGATGTTAAAGGAATTATAAAAAGAAATAAAATTTATAATAAAAGCGAAATCATTTATTTACATGAGCATATTATTCAAAGAATAAAACCAAAATTAAAAAAAATGTTAAATGAAGAAAAATTATTAAGAAATATTGATAAAAATTATGTTAAAGTTTTTTTAAATGATTAAAATAATATGTTTTTATTTACATTGAATTTACAATATATATTAAGAAAATTATTATAAATCAAATAAATTGTTTATAAATGTTGAAAACAGTTTTAAAAATAATAAAAAGAATCTAATAAATTAAATTATATTATCAAAATCAAAACATTTTTAAAAATATGCTAAAAAAATAAAGCATATTCAAATAATCAAAAAATCAAATATATAAATATCAAGAATCATAATTATTCAATTCTAAAATTTAGTTTTATCAATTTCTTCTTCTTCATCTCCACTTGATTCTTTATCATCAGGTTCTTTATGTTTTAAAAAGAATTTAACATAAGTTTTAGCTTTGACTAAATATTCATTAATATAATCTTCATTTTCTTCCTCACTTTTTAATTTTAGAATTGAATTTTCAAATTCTAAAGAAGAAAAATATTCATTTAAAATATCTGAATAAATCATTTTTGAAATAATATCAAAACCTGAATTTTTAGATATTTCAATATTATTGTCTAAATATTTTAAAACTTTTAAATTTCTATCATATTTTGCTTTATCTACTTTTTTTTTATGTGATTTATTATTTTTTAATTCTTTCGTAAAATCTTTTTCTAAAATCTGTCTGTATGTTAATTTCATTACTTCTTTATTTTTTTGCTTAGAAATATTACTTACAAAACTTTGAGGTAAAAAATCAAAAAATTCTTTTGAACCTGAAATTTTTAATTTTTCATTTATTACATTTTTAAAAGCTTTATGAAATCTTGCTTTAATTTTTTTTCGTATGTCATCTGGTTTAAATTTTCTTTTCTTTTTTAATTTTTCTTTTTTTTTATTTATTCTTCTTTTTCTTCTTTTTTGAAGTGATTCTTTAATTCCTTCTATCTTATGATCAACAATGAAAAATTGGTTTTTTTTTTTCTTTTGTTTTGCTTCATTTAACATTTTAAATAATTCATTTGAGCCTTCTTTAAAAATTGTATAATTCTTTTTTTTGTGTTTCTTTTATTTTTTTGTTGAATTTTTTTCTTCTGTATTTTCTTCAGTTGTTTCTTTTTCATTTTCAATCTCATAATCAATTGCCATTGGTTTTTCATATAAATCTTTTTCAATTTCATTTTTTTTTTCAAATTTTTTTCCTATTTTATTATTATTTATTTCCTCTTTTACAATTGTATAAACTATAGTTTCTTCATTTAAATTTTGTTGAAAAATATAATTTTTAGGTTTTATTGGAATTGAAGTATCTTGTTGAATATAATTTTCAAATTCATTTCCAAAATCAAAACAAAGATTTTCTTTTGATTTAAATATACTATTAAAACAATCTTC
>JAEEGL010723046.1_pt1 | contig 14634 bp, 11 predicted proteins | sample 9134231 | NCBI WGS metagenome assembly JAEEGL01 (sample SAMN16246548, study PRJNA631951) | gut metagenome | biome: gut microbiome; feature: rumen; material: fiber-attached | host: Bos | place: Iran: Karaj | collected 2018-10 | reverse complement strand
GCGCTCTCCAGACGCAGCCCAACGTCTGCCTGATCGGCGAGGAAGTTGCTGAGAAGAAGATGTCCCTTGCGGAGATCACCAACTATATCGCCGATTCCGTGGAGAAGCGTGCTGCCAACGAAGAGTACTTCGGCGTTGTCATCATCCCCGAAGGCATCGTGGAGTTCGTTCCCGAGTTCTCCAAACTGATCGCGGAGATCAACGAACTGCTGGCCGGCCCGAAGACCGAAGAGTTCAACGCCCTGCCCGACTGGAGCGCCAAGTACGCCTTCATCAAAAAGGGCCTGTCCGCCGAATCCTTCGCGGTGTTTGAGATCCTGCCCGAATTCGTGCAGCAGCAGCTGTTCCTTGAACGGGATCCCCACGGCAACGTGCAGGTGTCCCTGATCGAGTCCGAAAAGCTCTTCTCCGAAATGGTGAAAAGCGAGATGGCGAAGCGGAAAGCCGCCGGCACATACAAGGGCAAGTTCGGCGCGCAGCATCACTTCTTCGGCTACGAAGGCCGGTGCGCGTTCCCGTCCAATTTCGACGCCGACTACTGTTACTCCCTGGGCTACAACGCGTTCATGCTGATCCAGTACGGCTGCACCGGATACCTTTCCAAGGTTTCCAACATCTCCAGGCCCGCCGAAGAGTGGGTCGCGGGCGGCATGCCCATCACGAAGATGATGAACATGGAAAGAAGACACGGCGAGGATAAGCCTGTCATCCGGAAGGCGCTGGTGGAACTGGACGGCGCACCGTTCAGATACTTCGCCGAGCACCGGGACGAATGGGCGGAGAAGACCTGCTTCACCTATCCGGGCGCGATCCAGTATTTCGGACCCGCGGAAGTCTGCGACCTGACCACCCGGACGCTTGCGCTGGAAAAAGGCCGGGAATGACGGGAAACGGGCGATGAAGAGAAAGATAGCGCTGATCGCGCTGCTGGCCGCGCTGGCCATCCTGATGACGGCCTGCGGAAACGGCGTCGAAGGCACCTGGGAATACCTGGACGGTACCGGCGAGTATGCCGCGATGCTGGAGTCAGCCAGGTTTTTCGGCGGCGTCACCACCTTTACGTTCAGAAACGGGATCGTCTCCATGACGCAGAGCGGCATGGGAAACAATCCGGAGCCGGTCGAAGGCACCTATACCGTTGAAAACGGGAAAATCAAAATGTCCTTCAACGGCCAGGTTTCCGAGTTCGATTACAAAATCGAAGGGAAGAAGATGACGATGACCCTCGCCGGGGAAGGATCCGTCATCAACCTGGAAAAGAAATAACCGATACAGGAACAAGACTTACGGGAAGGCTGCCCCTCGGGGCGGCCTTTTTCCTTTTCCCTGTTTACAGACCGCGGGCGAATACGGTACAATAGCGCCAGACCAGAACAGCACACGAACCCGGAACGGACAGCCCGTTTCCGCTCCTTTCCGGCGGATACCGCCCCGGCAGGATTTTGACAGGCCGGCAGCGAAATAATACAGAACAGGACAAACCAGAACCGGAGATGCTTCGTTTCATTCAGAATGATACAATCCGATCCGATAATATCAACATGGAAAAATGACGCCGTGAGGAGAAGATTACAGGATGGACAGATATCGATATCCTCCGCAACAACTGAAAATGATCGAAAGCCTGCAGACGCCGCTGGCCGTTTACCAGTTTGTCGATAAACGGGTGGTGACGCTCGCGGTTTCGGAGGGCTTTCTGCGTACGTTCGGCTATGCCGACCGCAAGCAGGCGGTCCACGACATGGATCACGACATGTACGCCACCGCGCATCCGGACGACGTGACCCGGATCGCCAACGCCGCGGTTCGTTTCGCGACGGAGGGCGGCAGCTACGACGTGATCTACAGGACGAAGACAAAGACGGGCGACGGGTACCGGGTAATCCACTCCCGCGGGGAGCATATCACCACGGAAACCGGCGCCCGGCTGGCCCATGTCTGGTATATGGACGAGGGCCCCTACGAAGCGGGAATGGAAGGCCTCGGCTCGCAGATCAACCAGGCGCTGGCAAGCGCCCTGCGGGAAGAAAGCATCTTGCGGGAAAGCCGGTACGATTTCCTGACCGGGCTTCCGAACCTGGCGTATTTCTTCGACCTGGCCGAGGCGGGCAAGGCCGCGATGGAGAAGGCGGGAATCAATGCCGTGATGCTGTATATGGACCTGAACGGCATGAAATACTATAACCACCGCTACGGCTTCGAGGAAGGCGACCGCCTGCTGAAGGCCCTCGCCAAGCTGCTGGCAAAAGTATTCAGCAGCGAGAACTGCTGCCATATCGGCGCGGACCGGTTCGCGGCCTTTACGGCCGAAACGGGGCTTACGGAAACGCTGAGGCGGTTTTTCGAGGCAGCCGTGAAGCTGAACGGCGGCCGGTCGCTGCCGATCCGGGTCGGCATCTATCCTGCGAATATGGAGGACGTCCGGGCCGGCATGGCGTACGACCGGGCCAAGATGGCCTGCGACGAGGTCCGGAAGGCCGATTATTCCGCCTGGATGTACTACAGTCCGGAAATGCGGGACAAAAACAGGCTCCGCCAGTATATCCAGACCGGGATCAACCGGGCGATCCGGGAAAAATGGATCAGGGTGTATTACCAGCCGATCGTGCGGGCGGTGAACGGAAAAATCTGCAACGAGGAAGCGCTGGCCCGCTGGATGGACCCGGCGGAGGGGCTCCTGTCACCGGCGGAATTCATTCCGTACCTGGAGCAGGGCGGGGTGATCTACAAGCTGGACCTGTACGTGCTGGAGCAGGTGCTGGAGAAAATCAAAAGCCAGCAGCAGGCCGGGATCCCTGTCGTACCGCATTCGATCAACCTGAGCCGGTCGGACTTCGACGCCTGCGACATCGTGAACGAAATCCGGAAACGGGTGGACGCCTCGGGCGTCGGCCGGGATAAGATTACGATCGAAGTAACGGAAAGCATGGTCGGCAGCGATTTTGAGTTCATGAAGAAACAGGTGGGCCGGTTCCGGGAACTGGGCTTCCCGGTCTGGATGGACGATTTCGGCAGCGGATACTCCTCCCTGGACGTGCTGCAGAGCATCCGCTTCGACCTGATCAAGTTCGATATGAGCTTCACGCGGAAATTGGACGAGGGCGAAAACGGGAAGATCATCCTGACCGAGCTGATGAAGATGGCGTCGGCCCTGGGCGTGGACACGATATGCGAGGGCGTGGAAACGGAGGGGCAGGTTCGCTTCCTGCGGGAGATCGGCTGCTCCAAGCTGCAGGGCTTCTACTACAGCAAACCGCTGCCTCCGGAGGAATTCGAGGAAAAGCGCCGGCAGGGAATGATGGTCGGGTACGAGGACCCGGAAACGTCATCCTATTATGAAACCATCGGAAGGGTCAGCCTGTACGACCTGGAGATGATCTCCGGCGAGGAGGAGAATTCTTTCAGGAACGCGTTCAGCACGCTGCCGATGAGCATTCTCGAGCTCCGGGGAGACGAGGCGCGCTTTGTGCGCAGCAACCCGTCCTACCGGGATTTCATGCGCCGCTCCTTCGGCATCGATATCAGCGATCTGGGAACGTCGTTCTTCAGGTATTCGGCGGCTTTCATGCGGAACGTGGCGGAGGCATGCCGCGGGCCGGGCAACCGGTCGTTCTTCGACGAGCGGGTGCCGGGCGGGACGGTCATTCATTCCTTCGCGCGCCGGATCGGCGCCAACCCGGTGACCGGGACCATCGCGGTTGCGGTCGCGGTGCTGTCCATCACGGAAGACGACGGCACGGGCGGCTGAGATTTTTTCAGCGAACGGGAAAAAGCGAAAGCAGCCAGGGAAGAGGGATAAAATATGATTTCCGGAAAACGGAAAACGATCGGCGTTTTTCTGTGCAAGGCGTACGTGCTGTTTGACAACGCGGTGTACGCCGCGCTGGAAGAAGAAGCGAAACGGCTGAATTACGACGTCGTGGTATTCACCACCGTGGGGTATTTTGCCAGCCGGAACGATTACGACGCCCAGGAACGGGGCATGTTTGCCTTCGCCCCGATCGAGGAGCTGGACGGCATTATCGTCGCGCCGGATACTTATGAGATCGAGGGCTTCCGGGACGAACTGCGCATGGAGATCATGAAACGGGCGAAATGCCCGGTCGTCACCATCCGGCACCGGTCCGACGAGATCGCCTGCGTGTACACGGACGAGGACCGGGCGTTCCGGCCCCTGATCCGGCATCTGCTGGACGACCACGGGCTGAAGAAGGTCGTGTTTATGGCCGGCTACGACGGACACCCGGACAGCGACAAGCGGCTGCAGGTTTACCGGGAGGAAATGGCGGCCCACGGGCTGCCGGTGGACGAAGAGAAGGATATCTGCCACGGCAACATGTGGATCAACTGCGGTCCGGACGCCTACAGGCATTTTTTCGCCGAGGGCCGGGAACGGCCGGAGGCGGTCGTCTGCGCCAACGACTATATGGCGGTGGGCATCATCCGTATCCTGGCGGAAAACGGCATCCGGGTGCCGGAGGACGTGATCGTGACCGGCTTTGACAACGTGCCCAGCGTCGCCATGAACGAACCGACGCTGACGACGGTGGAGCAGGATTTCGGCGGAATGGCCGCGGCGGCCATGGAAAAGCTGGACCGCCTGATCCGCGGAGAAGACCGGGACCGCGGGGAAAGAATCCCGCTGGGCGGCAAATTGGTCTTCGGGGAAAGCTGCGGCTGCGGCTGCCGCGGGGAGGACTACTATCTCCGGGTCTGCACGGAAAAGAACAGCATGGTGGAGGCAATGAGCAACCGGGAAGTGGGCATGACGTACCTGACGATCGAGCTGAGCGCCTGCGAGGACCTGCAGGAGATGCACCGGGTGCTGATCGACAAGCTGGACGATACCCCGCAGATGCGGGATTATTATCTGTGCCTGTTTACGGAGGACGACAGCAACGGGCCGGAACCGGTTTTCGCCAAGGAGACCACGGATCACGCGTGCCTGGTGCACGCGGTACGCAACCACCGGGACCACGGCATGCCGATGATCACCTTCGAGCGCAGGCTGCTGCTGCCGGAAATGGCGGAGCGCGCGGACGAGCCGCAGCTGTTCTTCCTGATGCTGCTTCACCAGCGGGAGAACGCCTACGGGTACGGCATGTTCCACTATGAGGACGGGAACCTGCCTACCAGCTTCTTCCAGCACTGGAACGTCATCCTGTCCGGGGCGCTGAGCAATATGCACAAGCGCAACGAGCTCATGCTCCTCTACGAGGAACGCCGCCTGTCGTCCATTACGGACGTCATGACCCGGCTGCTGAACCGCCGAGGCCTGGAGGAACAGCTGGCGCCGGTATGGCAGCGGATGTGCTCCCGCGGGGAGCAGGCTGCCTTCGTTTACTTCGACCTGGACGGACTGAAGGCGATCAACGATACCTATGGGCATCAGGCGGGAGACTACGCGATCCGGTTGGTGGCGGAGGCGATCCGCCGGTCGGTGCCGAAGGACGCGGTAACGGCCCGGATGGGCGGAGACGAGTTCCTGTCCGTTCTGCCCGGGGCCAACCGGACGGCGGCGGACCGGTTTATCGCCGAATTCCACACGCGGCTGGACGAGCTGAACCGGGAGGAGGACCGCGCCTTCCGCGCCGACGCCAGCGCCGGGGCCGCCGTGTTCCGGCTGGACGACCTGACGACCATTTAGAACTGCATCAAAAAGAGCGACGAAACCCTGTACCGCCGGAAAGAGGAACGCCGCGCGCAGAAGTACCGGGCGGAGCACTGACGGCTGCCGGCGGCGGGAATCCGGAAGGTTCCGGCCCGCGGAGCCGGGTTTCAGAAGAAAGATATAAAACGGGAGGCCGGGCTGTGCCCGGCCTCCCTGTTTACGGACGCGCGGTTAATGGAGATACCGGCGGATGGCCGCGAAGGATTCCTCGGAGATATCGTGCTCGACCTTGCAGGCGTCCTTCCGGGCGATGTCTTCGGGAACGCCGACCTGAACCAGAAGCCGGGTCAGCACCTGGTGGCGGTCGTAGATCTTCCGGGCGATGGCGTAGCCCTTATCCGTCAGGGAAATCAGGTTGTCGCTGCTCATGCTGATGTAGCCGTTTTCCCGCAGCTTTTTCATGGCCACGCTGACGGAGGGCTTGGAAACGTCCAGTCCCGCGGCGATATCAACCGAGCGGGCATGGCCTTTCTGTTCCAGCAGCATCAGGATCTGCTCCAGGTAGTCTTCCGCTGATTCATAAATATTCATGGCGATTCCTCCGTGTCAGACCGCGGCCTTATCAGCCAGCCTGATTCGTTTTCCGGGCTTCGTAGGCCCGGAGCTTTTCCGAGAAATAGTTCAGTTTCCAGTTAACCTTGTCGAGATATTTCTGCATTTCTTCCATCCTGGCAATGACCTGGTCCCGATGGTCGCGCAGGAGGGCGACCCGCTCCTCGAGCGTATGCTCCCCTTCGCGCGTCAGCTGGACAAAACGGGAAATCTCCCGGATGGACATACCGGTGTTCTTCAGGCAGCAGATCAGGCCGAGCCGCTCCAGGTCCGTGTCTGTATACTGGCGGAAACCGCCCTGGGTCCGTTCGACGCCCAGGATCAGGCCTTCCTTCTCATAATAGCGCAGCGTATGGGCTGACAGCCCGGTTTTCTCACTGACTTCCTGGATCGAATACATAAATGGTCCCTCCATGGGAATAAAACTTAGAGTAAACTTTAAATGCCGCCATTATTATACCCGAAATAACAGGGCAGTGTCAACAAAAAGCGTAGGCGATTGCCGGGCGGATGCGATATTATCCGGACTGGCGGAATACGACGCGCAGAAGGACCGGATGGTGAAAGACGTGTACGAGCGGGCAAACGAAGCCCTCCGGGTCATGAAGGACTGCAGGCAGGGGAAAGAGGGCCCCTGAGCGCCTGGAACAGAAAGAAGCCGCGGGGTCAGTTGACCCCGCGGAATCCTTTTCCGATGATTTCGGTGCTGGAGGTAATGATCAGGAAGGCGGAGGGATCGCTCTTCCGGATGAAGTTGCGCAGGAGCACCGCCTCGTGGCGGGAAACCACCGTCAGCAGCACGGTTTTGCCCTCGTGGGTATAGACGCCCTCGCCGTGGAGCTGGGTCGCGCCGCGGTGGAGGGTACCGGTGATATAGGCTTCGATTGGCTCCGGGACGGAGGTGATAATCTGGAAGCATTTCCGGATCATCAGGTTATCCATCACCACGTCCAGGAACAGGGATTTGATAATCAGCCCCAGGATCGAGAGCAGTCCTGTTTCCATGCCGAAAGCGAAGCACGCGGAAACGGTGATGACGATATCGCTGCAAAGCAGCGCTATGCCGATATTCAGGGACGTATACTTCCGCAGGATCATGGCGATGATGTCCGTGCCGCCGGAGGACGCGTCGAGGTTGAACAGGATCGCGGATCCGACGGCCGGGAGGCCGACGGCGAACATGAGCTCGACCAGCGGCTGGGAGGTCATCGGCCCGTCCAGCGGAACGAGCGCTTCCAGCAGCTGCAGGGCGCCGGACATCAGCAGGGAGGCGTAGACCGTGCGGACGCCGAAGGACTTGCCGAAGACCGCGAAGCCGATCATCAGCAGCAGGACGTTGATGACCGTGACCAGCGTACCCGGCGTGATGGCGGGGATGTAATGGCTGAGCACGATGGCGATGCCGGTGACGCCGCCGGTGGAGAAATGATTCGGGAATTTGAAAAAGTATACGCCTACCGTCAGGACCAGGACGCCGGCCGTGATCAGGAGCCACTCACGGAGGGCGTTTTTCTTTTCTTTCGGCAGCATCGGACGATTCGCTTCCTTCGGTCGTGTTTTTATGTGCATATCATAACACAAAATGGAGAGGAAAGGAAACAGGATCGGGTTTTCCACCTCATCCGCCCTTCGGGCACCTTCCCCTCAAGGGGAAGGCTTAAGGAATGAACCTCAGGGGGAAGGCTCAGTTTAACCGATTTAAGAAACGGTTAAGGATTACACAAGGGACGGGTTAAGACTTCCGGGAGAAAACCGGTTATGATGGTACCGTCCCAAAGGGAGACAAGGTGCGTCGGAGGAAAAGCAGGATGGAAAACAACGTGGTTTTGACAGCAAAGGATTTATCGAAGACGTTCTCAAACGCGTCCCAGCAGCAGCATGTGCTGAAGAACCTGAATCTGGAGATCCGCCGGGGGGACTTCACGGTGATCATGGGGAACTCCGGTTCCGGCAAGAGCACGCTGCTGTACGCGCTGAGCGGGATGGACCGGCCGTCGCTGGGCACCATCACCTACGCCGGCGGGGATGAGATTTCCAAATACTCGAACGACCGGCTGGCGAAGTTCCGCCGGAACCACTGCGGCTTCGTGTTCCAGCAGAACTACCTGAACGACAGCATGAGCGCGCTGGACAACGTGATGGTCAGCGGCCTGCTGCTGACGAAGGACCGGAAGGCGCTGGCCGGACGGGCGAAGGAACTGCTGCTGAAGGTCGGGATCGGGGAGCAGGACTGGAACAAGTTCCCGGCCCAGCTGTCCGGCGGTATGCAGCAGCGGGTCGCGGTGGTCCGCGGGGTCATCAACAGGCCGGAAATCCTTTTTGCGGACGAGCCGACTGGCGCGCTGAACTCCCAGAACACGACCAACGTGCTGGAGATCCTGTCGGACCTGAACGGCGGGGGCCAGAGCATCGTGATGGTGACCCACACGGTGCGGGCGGCGGAGCGCGGAAACCGGATCCTGTACCTGGCGGACGGCGTGATTATCGACGAGACCGACCTCGGGCCGTACGCCGGGGACTACAAGGACGCGGCGAATCCGCGGCAGGCGGAAGCCCGGGAGCGCCACCGGAAGCTGAAGGACTTCCTGGCGGAGATGGGCTGGTGACGCGCAGGCCGCACTGTGGCCTGCGCCCCTCCGGGGGAAGCCTGAATACACAAGCTGAAGGTGCCGAAGGGCGGATGAAGCGGAAATCCGGATGAGGTGCAGAACGAATGTATAAGCTGTTTTTTATCGCGCGGAACAATATGAAGAAGCAGAAGGGCGACATGATCACGTTCTTCGTCCTGACGTTTTTCGCGGCTTTCCTGATTTTTGACGCGGCGTCCGCGATCCTGGGCGTCGGGAAAGTGCTGGACGACCGGTTCGCCGAGACCAACAGTCCGCACGTCATCATGATCACCGGCGCCAGCGAAGAGGAAAAGGCGTGCATCAGCCAGGCCTGCGCGGAAAACGCGCATATCACGGAAACGGAAATCACGCCGGCGCTGTTCACGGAATCCTGGCGCTACCGGAACGCGAAGGAAGCGGAATGGGACGAATACGAATTCCTGGTCGAATACGCCGAAGGCGGGAAAACCATGATGGTGCACGACCCGGAGGACACCGCGCTGACCGGGAACGAGATCACCCTCCCGCTGTACCTGCAGGGAAGGTTTGCCGTGGGCGACACGATGCAGATCGGGATCGGAAACGACGTCTACGACCTGCGGGTCGCCGGATATATGGAGTATCCCTACTTCTGCAGCTCCATGAACATCACGGTGTACTACGTCTACATGACGAGGGAGCAGATCGGCGCCATGCTGGCGGACCATCCGGAGCTGGAAGAGAAAATGTCCGTGATCGCCAAGGGCATGATGGACCGGAAGGAGGAGGGCGCCATCCGGACCGAAGACGTGGAAAAGGAAATCACCGACCGTTACAAGGAACTGATTGCCCCTTACGTCGACGGGCATCCGGAGCGGCATTACCTGAGCTACCTGTCCACCAGCTGGGAAAACATGCGGGGCGGCTCCACCTTCCTGCCGATGATTATCATGGGGATCGTGATGCTGTTTGCGGTGATCATCCTGGCGGTGGCGGTGATTATCATCGTCTTCAGCATCCGGAATTTCATCCGGCGCAGCATGAAGGATACCGGCGCGCTGGAGGCCAGCGGCTACACCGTGAGGGAGCTCCGCGGCGCGCTGACGGTCCAGGTGGTCCTGGCCGCGCTGGCGGGAAGCATTGCGGGCGTGCTGCTGGGCATCGCGACCTTCGGCATATTCGGCAATGTGGTCAGCGGCATCCTGGGCCTTTCCTGGAACCAGCCGGTGAACTTCCCCGCGGCGGCGGCCACCGTACTGGGGCTGACGGGCGTCATGGCCCTGACCGCCGTATGGATCAGCCGGGCCTTCCGGAAGTTTACCGTGCTGGACGCGCTGCGGGGCGGGATCAGCACCCATAACTACCGGAAGAACCATTTCAGCCTGGAAAAGACGAAGCTGCCGGTGCCCGCGGCGCTGAGCATGAAGGACGCGCTGGGCAATCCGGGCCGGAATATCGTGCTGGCGATGATCGCCGCCATCCTGACGATCACCATGTTGATGGGCTTCGGCATGTATGAGAACTTCGGCAAAAACGCTTCCCGGATGATGGAGATCCTCGGCTTCGAGGCGGGCGATATCAGCGTGACCGGCGGCAGGGAACTCGGGGACGAGCTCCGGCGGCTGGAGGGAGCCGGAAACGTGCTGGGACTGTACGGGTTTGAACCCACATTCTCCTTCGGCGGCACGGAGAAGACGGCGTATGTCTACGCGCTGGACGACATGGCGAACACGACCAACCTGGTGGTTATCGAAGGCCGGGAGGCGAAGCATCCGGACGAGATCATGATGACGGACGCCCTGTCGAAGGACCTGGGGCTGAAGACGGGCGACGTGGTGACGGCGAAGTTCGGCAGCCATTCGGCGGAATACCTGGTGACCGGCACCTACCAGCGGATGGACCGGATGGGCCGGACCGCCTACCTCACCTTCGAAGGCGCGGACCGGATCCTCCGGAACAATACGGTGTACTACTATATTACCGGCAAAGACGGCGCGGGGTACGACGAACTGAAACGGGAAGCGGACGCGCTGGCGGCGGAAAAGGGCACGGAATTCCAGACGTCGGATATCTGGAAGACGACGGAAAGCACCATCGGCACCATGGCGGACGCCATGAAAGGCCTGTGCGTCGGCATTGCGGTCGTTACCATCCTGGTGGTGATCTTCGTGGAAGCCCTGATTATCCGGTCCAAGATCATCCGCGAGTGGCGCGGCATGGGCATCAGCAAGGCGATGGGTATGACCTCCGGCGGGCTGATCGTGCAGATCATGCTGTCCAATATCCCGGCCATCCTGACCGGCATCCTGGCCGGCCTGCTGCTGGCCCCGGCGGCCGGCTCCCGGGTGAGCAAGGTGATCCTCTCGATGTTCGGGATCATTAAGCTGTCCTTCCCGATCCCCGCGGGATACATGGCCTTCACCGCGGCGGCGATCCTGGCGGTGGCGCTGGGAACGGCGGGCCTGATCGGCCTGAAGGTCCGGAAAATCAACCCGGTGGAGATGATTACGGAGGAATAACGGACAGGGAACAGCCCGGGGAACGGGGAACGAAGAAGCCCCGTTCCCCGTTTTTTATCATGGCGCGGCGCTTTACAAAACCCGGGAAGCGGTATACAGTATTCCTGATACCGGCATCCCGGAGGGAGGAACCCCATGCACTACAACTGCCTGATCGTGGACGACGAGGAAGAACTCGCGAAGATGACCGCGGAGTATTTCCGGATGTTCGACGTGAGCACGGCTTACGTGACGTCCGGGGAAGCCTGCTTCGCGTTCCTGGAGGAAAACACGGCGGACCTGATCCTGCTGGACATCAACCTGGGGGACGGAACGGGCTTCGACGTCTGCAAGCGCCTGCGGGCGGAAACGCAGATGCCGATCCTGTTTATCAGCGCGCGCCAGAGCGACGACGACGTGCTCGTGGCGCTGTCGATCGGCGGGGACGACTATATCAAGAAACCCTGCAGCCTGTCGGTGCTGCTGGCGAAGGTGAAGGTCAACCTGAAGCGGGCCGCGCAGCCGGAGGAAACAGGGCCGAAGAGCCGGTCCTCCGCTTCCGGGCTGGAGCTGGACGAGGCAACGATGTCCGCCGTGCTGGACGGGGAGCGGATCGCGCTGAAGGCCAAGGAATTCGCGCTGCTGCAGTGCCTGTACCGGCACCGGAACACCATCGTGAAAAAGGACGTCCTGTTTGAGGAAGTGTGGGGCGACGCCTTCTTCAGCGACGGCACGCTGAACGTGCACGTGCGCAAGCTGCGGGAAAAACTGGAGAAGGATCCCAACAATCCGAAGATGCTGAAAACCGTCTGGGGAACGGGCTATATGCTGGACCTGGCAGGCAGCGGAGAAGCGGGGAAGGCATGAAACAGATCAAAATCATGGCGGCGGCCTTTACCGCGCTGATGCTCCTCGCGCTGGGCGGCGGGCTGCTGTTCCTGAACGGCTCCGGGTACCGGGGCCGGGATATCGGCGAATACAACGACCGGATTCACCGGATGTACGCGGACTGGGCCGCCGGCGTACCGGCCGGGGAGCTGGAAAAGGCGTACGGCTGCGACATTATCCTGTCCCGTGAACTGGTGAACGCGGAGCTGACGAAATACTACGCCGCCGGCGCGCTGGTGCTGGACTTTGCCCCGGACGGGGAGACGGCGGGAAAGGTCGTCTGGAACGACCGGCAGGAGGCGGACGAGGCGCGGGAAAAGCAGCTCCGGCGGATCCTGCTGGGTTTCTGGGGGTTGATCGCCGTTTCCGGGTACGCATTCCTGTTCGTGGTTTACCGCAGCGTGGTGAAACCCATCCGGGAGTTTGAGGACTTTGCCGGGGCGGTGGCGAAGGGCCGGCTGGACGTGCAGCTGCCCCGGCGGCGGCTGAACCTGTTCGGGAATTTCACGGAGAGCTTCGACATCATGCGCGAGGAGCTCCGGGACGCCCGGGAGCGGGAAGTACAGGCCAACCTGGCAAAGCGGGAGATGGTCGCAGGCCTGAGCCACGACATCAAGACTCCGGCGGCCACGATCCGGGCCGCGTGCGAGGTGCTGGAAGCGAAGTATCCGGACGAGGCGGACATTCAGGAAAAAACGGCGGTGATCGCCGGCAAGGCGGATACGATCACCCGGCTGGTGAACAACCTGTTCCATACCACGCTGGAGGAGCTGGAATCGCTGCTGGTCACGCCCGCCGAAGTCCCGGCCTCCCGGATTGAAGGCTTCTTCATCGATATGAACCAGAAGGGCGGCATCATCTTCAGCAACCACATCCCGGACTGCCTGGTATGGATCGATCCGGTCCGGATGGAGCAGGCGGTGGACAATATCGTCAGCAACAGCCGGAAGTATGCCGGAACGGATATCCGCGTAGCCTTCGCGGAAACGGAGGGCGTCGGGGCGGACGGGAAAGGCGTCCGGTTTATCCGGATCACCGTGCGGGACGAAGGGCCGGGCGTGCCGGAGGAGGACCTGGGCCGCCTGACCGAAAAATATTTCCGCGGCGCCAACAGCGCCGGCCGGGACGGCTACGGCCTGGGGATGTACCTGGTGAAATGGTATATGGAAAAGCAGGGCGGCGGGCTGGAATACTATAACGACAACGGCTTTGTCGTCGAACTGCTGGTACGGAAAGTATGAAAACAGAGCGGAGGAAAATGCGAATGAAACGGTTCATGGCGATCGCGGCGGCGCTTCTGGCCGCGGCGGTTCTGGCTGGCGCGGCGGCGGAGGAAGAACTCCGTCCGGTGATCATGATCAGTGAAATCATGGCGAGCAACGATTCGGTGGACACCTACCAGGGGGCGGGGCATGCCGACTGGATCGAGGTGTACAACGCCGGCGATACCAGCGTGGACCTGGGCGGCTGGGGGCTGAGCGACAACCCGGAAAAGGGGACGAAATGGCAGTTTCCCGCCGGCATGATCATCCGCCCCGGGGAATACAGGGTGGTCGTGTGCGACAAGGACACGGACAGGAACAACGCCGGCGAACCGCACGCGAGCTTCACCATCGGCCGGAAGGGCGGGGAAACGATCATCCTGACCGATCCGGAAGGCGCCGTCCACGACCGGATGACGCTGCCGGAGATGCGGACGGATATCTCCTACGGGAGAAGCTTCGCGGACGGCCGGCTGGTTTATTTCGATACGCCCACGCCCTTCGGCGCCAACAGTTCCGGCTTCGCGGGATTCGCCGGCGAGCCGTCCTTCTCTTCGGAACCCGGCTTCTACACCGCGGCGGCGGAGGTGCGGATCAACGCCGCGGAAGGCACGCAGGTGTATTACACGACGGACGGGTCGGAGCCGACGCGGAACTCCGCGCTGTACGGCGGGGAAACGCTGGAGCTGAACCATACGACGGTGGTCCGGGCAAAGGCCTTCGGGGACGGGGATATCCGCCCGAGCGGCACGCTGACCGGCACGTTCTTCGTCAACGCATACCACAGCCTGCCAGTGGTATCCGTCACGGTGGACCCGGCGGACCTGTGGGACAGGGAGCGGGGCATGCTGACCGTCGGGGACAACGTGAAGAAAAAAGCGGGCCAGCTGCCCTTCAAAAACACGGTCTACCGGAAGGTAAAGGATTCCGGGGTCAAATACGAAAGCTATGTGGAAATGTACGACGACGCCGGAAACCGGCTCTTCAGCCAGGGCGCGGATATCTCCCTGACGGGCGACTATTCGCTGGATATGCCGCAGAAGAGCTTCAAGTTCCGGGCCAAGAGCAAATACGGCGAGAAATCCTTTAAAGCAAAGCTGTTCCCGGACCGGGACTATGAGGAATACGAAAGCTTCGTGCTGCGGAACAGCGGGAACGACTGCATGTTTACCCGG
>JAEEGL010306183.1_pt1 | contig 14634 bp, 9 predicted proteins | sample 9134231 | NCBI WGS metagenome assembly JAEEGL01 (sample SAMN16246548, study PRJNA631951) | gut metagenome | biome: gut microbiome; feature: rumen; material: fiber-attached | host: Bos | place: Iran: Karaj | collected 2018-10 | reverse complement strand
TAGCAGCTGAGCCTGTGTATCTGTTCGTTCATTTCGGACCTCACTTGAAGACCATCTCGCTCACCGGCTTGCCGGCGGGGATCATCGGGTACACGTTGGCGCGGGGCTCGACGATGACCTCGACGAGCGTCGTGCGGTTCGACCGGACGGCCTTGGCGATCGTCGCGTCCAGCTTGGCCGGGTCGATCACGCGGTACGCCTCCGCCCCGTGCGCCTCGGCGAGCTTGACGAAGTCCGGCAGGTAGTCGTACTTGAGGTCCTGCTCGAGGTGCTCGTTCGCGCAACGCCCCTTGACCGTGAGGATGGACCCGGAGTAGTTCTTGCCGTAGAAGAGTTCCTGCCACTGGCGGACCATGCCGAGGCAGCCGTTGTTGATCACGACGAAGGTGACGGGGAGCTTGTGCTCGACCGCGACGACGACCTCCTCGAAGGTCATCTGCGCGCCGCCGTCGCCACACACCGCCACCGTCTTGTGGTCAGGGCGCGCAATCGCCGCGCCGATCGCCGCGGGGATGCCGAAGCCCATGGTGCCCATGCCGCCGGACGAGAGGAAGTGGCGCGGGATAGAGTAGCGGAAGTGCTGCGCCGCCCACATCTGGTGCTGGCCGACGTCCGTCACCACGACCGCCCTGCCCTTGGTGGCCCTGTCGATGGACTCCATCACGGCCTGCGGCATGATGACGTTCTCGTGCATCTGCGTCCACGTGACGGGATGGCTCTTCTTCCAGCCGTCGATCTTCGCGATCCAATCGGGATGCGTCGCCTGCTTCACGCGGGAAAGCACCGTCGTCAGGACGTCCTTCACGTCCGCGACGATCCCCAGCGCGACGGAGACGTTCTTGCCGATGGAAGCGGGGTCGCAGTCGACGTGCACGATCTTCGCCTTAGGCGCGTACTTCGAAATCTTGCCAGTGACGCGGTCGGAAAACCTCACGCCGAGCGCGACGATGAGGTCCGACTCGTTCATCGCCCAGTTCGCCGCGGGCGTGCCGTGCATGCCGGCCATCCTGAGAGAGAGCGGGTCGCGCTCGTCGAAGCTGCCAAGGCCCATGAGCGTCGTCGCGACGGGTATCCCGGCGCGGTGCGCGAGCGCCGCGACATCCTTCGCGGCTCCGGCCGCGATCACGCCGCCGCCCGCGTAGACGACGGGACGCTTCGCCTCGTTGATGAGCTTCGCGAGGCGGTGGAGCTGCGCGGTCGTCGCCGCGCTCTCCGGGTGGTACGCCCTTAGCGAGACGCGCTCCGGATACTGCGCGTCCGTCATGCCCTGCTGGCAGTTCTTGGGGATGTCGATCACAACCGGCCCCGGCTTGCCGTGCGTCGCGATGTAGAAGGCCTCTGCGACGGTCTCGGGTATCTCGTCCGCCGACTGGACGAGGAAGCAGTGCTTGGAGACGCCGCGCGCGATGCCCGTCGTGTCCGCCTCCTGGAAGGCGTCCGTCCCGATGAGCGAAAGCGGAACCTGACCCGTGATGACGACGAGCGGCACGCCGTCGATGTTCGCAGTCGCAAGGCCCGTGATCGTGTTGGTCGCGCCGGGACCAGACGTGACGAGGCAGACGCCGGGCTTGCCGGTGGAGCGGGCGTAGCCGTCCGCCATGTGGACGCACCCCTGCTCGTGGCGGCCGAGGACAAACGGGAACTTCGCCTCCGTAAGACAGTTGAATATGTCCAGCGCCTGCCCGCCCGGATAGCCGAACAGCACTTCGGTGCCCGCCTTCGCGAGCGACTCGACGAGCGCCATCGCGCCCGATCTCATCTCATTCTTGTTCATATTGAGGGATATTATATCAAAAATGGGCCCGTCGTGAAAGTGCCGCAATCTGCGCAAAATTCGGGGAAAGAGGCCTGTAAAGACTCTTCCCTCTTCCCTCGCTATTCGTACTTGAACCAGCCGAGCTTCGTGCCGTCGGTGCGGCAGGTCGCGTAGAAGAGGCGTCCGCACTTCTCGCGTCCAAGCGCCTCTACGACAGGGGAATCGAGCTCGACGGACGGGAATGTCACCACTAGGTCGCCAGATGCCTCGGCGGTGCCAACAGCCTTCACGCCGGCGCCGAACGCCACCATCGACTGCGGACCCAGGATGAGCGACTCAACGTCGACGTCCGTCACCGGGTTGAATCCGCGCTCCTTCGCGATGCGCATCTCCCAGCCCTTGCCCGTCTTCGTGAAGCTCTCCACGCGACGGCCGGAATTCACCGGAATCGTGATGTTCTTCGACGAGTGGATGTCCGAGCCCTTGTCGTCCCGCTTGACGCAGTCGATTACCGCGAAATTCGCCTGGACGACGCGTCCCCATTCGTCCTGCAGCACCCTCATGCGCTCGTACTTGAACCAGTCGTTCGAGGCAAGTTTTGAGTTGGGTGTCGGGAGTTCTGAGTTGCCGGACGGAATGCGGACGCGCGCGATCCCGGGCGTGTACGCCTCGCCGGGAAGCGTCGTCCAATTGAATCCGTCCGGCGAGACGAGCTTCCATGCGACGCGTCCGAGCCAGTCGTTGACAATGATGTGGTACTGCACCTCGTCCCGCCAGAGGACGGGGTCCTCGAAGCGCCCCGCGACGGCGGGGTAGACCCGGCCTTCGCTCTTGCGGACGAACGGCTTCAAGCCGTCTTCCGAAAGCCAGATGCCGCCTCCGCGGCAGACGGCGAGGACGCTTCCGTCCGGACGCACGCAGAACGAGAAGTTGCTCTCGCCCTCGATCATCTTCTTCCCGTCCAGGTCGAGCTGCATGCGCTCGAAGGTCCACGGACCCGCCACCGTCTTCGCCCTGTACAGGTGTGCGCGCCCCCTCGAGTCGATGCAATAGAGCGCCAGCGACCCGTCCTTGCAGCGGAAAAGCTCGGGGTTGTGTCCGCCGCCGACGACTTCGACCACCTTGAAGTCGCCGTCAGGACGCGCCGAAACCGCGTGCGCGATTTCGCTGTTCGGCCAGAACATGTGGCCCTTCGGCTCCGACTCCTTCCAGCGCGCGACGAAAAGATGGTACTCACTGCCGATTTTCGTGATGTTGCCGCCCCAGTACGAGTATTCGCCGTCCTCGATCCCGTTGCGGACGTCGCGCGGCTTGACGTTGTCGCCGCCCCAGCAGTTGGCGGTCCAGCCGTTTTCGATTACCGCGGACGGCTCGAACCTGTCCATGAAACGTCCGCCGGGAACGAGTTTCTCCCACCCAGCCGGACGCGGACGCTCGACGATCTGCGCAACGGACGCAAGCGACGCGACCGCGGAAACTACGGCTACCATCCCTCTTGCTTTCATTGTCATTCTCCCCTGCAAAACTTTCGTGTGTTATGTGTATTTCGTGGTTTCATGCGTTTCGCGGCTTCACAGCCCAAGCTCGCGCCAGAACGCATCCGGCGCCTTGGCGTTCGCGTACGCGGCGTTCCTGGGAATGCGCTGCGGCGAGGCCGTGTTGAGCGCGACGGCGTCGAAACCAAGGCGGTAGGCGTATTCCACCGCGGGGGCGGCGGGATCGAGTCCGTAGCGGCGGCAAAGGTCGAGATAGCGCTCGCGGAAGGCAAACGCCTCGGCGTCGCGCACCGGATCTGCCTCGCGGTAGTCGAGCATGTTCGAGCCCATGAGAAACCCGCCGTTGAACACGGCCGAATCGATGATCGTCACGCCCGACGACTTCAGCTCGCCCACGAACGAAATGAGTTCCGGCGGATGCACGAGGAGCGTCGGCTGGCAGGCGAACATCGCCCAGTCGAACTTGACGCCGCCGCGCCACAGCATCTCGATGACACGCCAGTCCTTGGAGCCGATTCCAACGCCAGCGACCTCGCCGCACGCCTTCAGTTCGAAAAGCGCCTTGTAGGCGCCGAGGATGTCCCGCTCCGCGTCCCTTGCATTCTTTGCGGCGGCCAGGTATTCATCCGGATCGTGTACGCTCACCAAGTCAATCGGGAAGCCGCCAAGCAGGTCTTTCGACTCCGCGTGGCATCGCATGATCCCGTCGTACGAGATGTCCTGCAAGGCGTCCCACTCAAGGTCCTTCCACGCGCCCGGCTCGAAGGTAGGCTCTTCGCCAGGACTGAGCCGGCGCGACCTGCGCCAGCCGAGCTTGACTGAAATCGTCAGGTCGCCGCTTTTCTTCCCGAGCGCCTTCAGCGCCTTGCCGATGCACTCAAGGGAAAGCCCGGCGCCGTACTTCCCCGCCGAGTCGATCACGGGTTTTGGATAGGCCTTGAACCATTCCGCGGCGATGGCGACCTTCGTCTCCATCGGTACGGACTTGTAGAGATTGCCGAGGCACGACGTGCCGAAGACGACGGGTGTGAGTTTCATAGCCTGTAGAACCTCCTTGCGTTGTCGCCCATCAGGGCGTCGCGTTCGACCGGCGAAAGGCGCGCGGCGAACGAGTCGACGGCGTCCCTCCATTCCGCGTACTCCATGTGCGCCGTGACGACGGGCCAGTCGCTGCCGAACATGAGCCGGTCGGGGCCGAATGCCTCGAGCGCAGTTTCGAGAAAGGGCGCGAAATCGGTCTTCCCGACCTCCGTGACGAGTCCGGAAAGCTTGCAGCGCACGTTCTCCCTCTCCGCCACTTCGCGCAAAAGCCGCCTCCACGACGCGAAGTCGCGCGGCTTGCCGAAGTGGTCCAGGACCAGCCTCGCGTCCTCGGGCTGCGAATCCACGAACCTGACGACGTTCGGCAGGTGGCGCTCGAAAACGAGGATGTCGTACGCAAGCCCGCGCGCAAGCAGCGTCCTGACGCCGCGAACGAACTCCGGACGCAGGATGAAGCCGTCGTCAGGCTCGTCCTGGACGACATGGCGCAGTCCGACGAGCTTTTCGGCCCCAGACCCATTTGAGGACAAAAACCGCTCCAGAGTCCCCTCGAAGCCTGGCGCGGCGATCGGCAGCCAGCCGACGACGCCCTTGATGAAGTCGTGCCTCGCCGCCAGCTCGAGAAGCCACTTGGTCTCCTCGACGCACTGGCGCGCCTCGACGGCCACGCAGGGGTCGAAGGCGGCCGAGTCCGCGGGCAGGAAGTCGCGCTTCAGGGAAGCGTCCCCTATCCACCCGAACTCGGCGTCGTTGTAGCGCCAGAAGTGCCTGTGGGAGTCTATGACCATTTTACAAGAATCCTGAACACCTTGCCTGGATCCGCAGCCCACCTCGACATCGCGTCCTTGGCGCCTTCCGGCGGGACGACGCCGCTCACGAGGCTGTCGAGGGGAACGTCCGTCGACTGCAGGTAGCGAACGACGGCGCGGAAGTCGTCCGGCATCGCGTTGCGGCTGCCGCGGATGTCGAGCTCCTTCTGGACGAAGTACTTGGTCTGGAACGCGACGACCGACTTCGCGTAGCCAATGCAGACGACGCGGCCCGTGAAGCTCACTGCGTCGATCGCAGCAACGTAGGTTACCGGCGAGCCGACGGCCTCGATCACGACGTCCGCACCCATGCCGCCCGTCAGCTCCGCGACCTTCTCGGCTATCGTCTCCTTCGCCGAGTTGACGCCAAACTTCGCGCCAAGCGACTTCGCGATGTCGAGCTTCTCCTGGGAGAGGTCGACGGCGATGACCGTCGCGCCGCGCTGCGCCGCGCGCACCACCGCTCCAAGCCCGACCATGCCGCACCCGAGCACGACGACGACGTCGTTGTCCGTCACCTGCGCGCGGGCGACCGCGTGGAACCCGACGCTCATCGGCTCGATCAGCGCGCAGTCGCGCAAGGAGATGCCCTCGACCGGGATGACCTTCTGCCACGGGACCGCGATGAACTCGCGCATCGCGCCGTCGCGCTGCACCCCGAGCGTCTCGTTGTGCTGGCAGGCGTTGGGACGCAGGTTGCGGCAGCTCGGGCAGAGCCCGCAGTTCGTGTACGGGTTGACCGTGACGACGTCTCCGACCTTGATCGAGGCGGGAACGCCCTCGCCAAGCTCCGCGACCGTAGCGCCGATCTCGTGACCGGGGATCACGTTCGCCTTGGCCATCGTGTTGCGCCCGAGGAACGTGTTGAGGTCGCTTCCGCAAAAGCCCACGTACGCGAGCTTGAGCAAGACCTCGCCGGCCTTCGGCACGGGGACGCTCTCGCCCTCGACGCGGACTTCTCCGACTTCTGGGATGTGCAGTACTTTCATTTTGTCCTTTGCTCCTTCCACCCGATAGTCTACCACGTCGGACGGCGCAGGTGAAGAGACAAAATTCGCAACCCAATGACGAAATCTGCAATGCGCTACGCCAGCTTGAGCCAGACGCGGAGGAGCTCGCTCACGCTCCACGCCTGGGCCGCGCAGCCCTTCTGCGCATGCGGCGCGTCGCCGTCCGCTATCTCGCTCATGTGGCATAGGCAGCCGCAGTTCAGGTTCTCCACGGCCCCGGCGAGAAGCTGTAGAGCAGTCTCAGCCGGACAGCTTCCGGTGGCGGCAAGCGCCTCCGCGTACTGCGGGAACGGCCACGCCCAGACCGTCCCGTTGTGGTAGGCCGGCTTGCGCTCCGTGTCCTCGACGCCGGAATACACGCCCCTGTACTGCGGATGGCCCGCGTTGAGCGACCTGACGCCGCCCGGCACGAGGAGCTCCTCGGTCGACGAGAGTATCGTGCGGTCGTCGAGTACGCCGAGCGTAATCAGGAAGAGCTGGTTGGGCCTAATGGACTCGTCGCGCCTCGCGTCCTCCGCGCGTTCGCCGTTCGGCGCCGCCAGGCAGTCGCAGTAACCGCCCTTCTTCATCCTGAAGAGCCGGCGGACGCTCGCCAGCGCCTGCTCCGCGAGCTTCTCCTCGCCAAGGTACCTGAGCGCGGAGATCCAGAGGGCCTGTATCTCCACCGGATAGCCGACGCGAGGCGTGCACGCGGGGTAGTTCGTGTCCATCCACGTGAAATGCGACGGAGACCAGACGAGCCCCGATTCCGCGTCCACGTGGATCCCGTTCGGCGTCCCCTTTACGTAGTTGGCGACGAGATCGCGGCAAGTCTTCTTGAGGGATGAAAGCTGGCGCGAGACGCTGGACGCGGGACGCGTCTGGTCTTCACGGCCTCCGTCCTGCGCCTCGCCTCCCAATTCCAGGCCCAGATTCTCCTCCAGCTCCTGGACGCACCTGATGAACCAAAGCTGCGCATCGGTGGTGTCGCGGTTCCCGGCGGTCTCCCCGTAGATGATGTTCGGGAGGGTCCCGCTCTCCTCGAACGCGGCGAAGGCCTTGAGTATCTTGAGGGAGTCCTCGATCATCCCCGCGGCAATCATGCCGCGCATGAAGATGAAGGTGTCGCGCCCCCAGTCCAGGAACCACGGATAGCCGGCGATGACCGTCTTGAGGTCGTCGCGCTTGACGATGAAGAGGTCGAGTGCGCGTCGCAGCGCATCGGAGAAGGGAAGCGAGAGGGAATTGTTTGATTGTTTGATTGTTTGATTGTTTGATTGGAGGAAGGGAGAGTCGTTTGCTTGCTTGATTGTTTGATTGTTTGATTGGAGGACTGGGGGATTGTCGCCCGCAGGCACTCCTCCACTCACACGCTCCTCCACGTCTCCACTTACCAGCTCGCCGGCGATCTCGACGCTCTCGCCGACCTTGAGGTCTGCGGAAATCCAGCCCGGACTGAACAAGTCGCCGCACGGGTCCTGCCCGCGCTCGCCCTCCTCGGGATGCGGGACGTTGTAGTCCCACTGCGGCTCGTGGTGGTATTCGCCGTTCCTGACGGACATGACGAAGCGGCCTTCGTAGGGGTGGAAGTCGAACCCGTCCGAGAGCTCGTCCACGCTTTTCGGGAAGAGCTCCTCAAGCCCGGCATACGCCTTCGTGACGCCGTGGAAGCTCCGCCACTCGACGTCCGGACGGAACACGATCCTCACCTGGTCGCCCACGTCGTCCTCTCCCGCGTCGGTGCGCGTAACCCTGAGCTCGGCCCTGTTGCGCCCGGACGCAAGCGAGACGTCGAACGTGAAGGCCGTGACCTTGCCCATGCCGCAAGGCACGAGGAAGTCCCAGCTCGCGAACCGTCCCGCCGGGTCGGCGGCGAACCGCACGGTGCAGCGTCGGTCGAATTCGCGCGTGTAGCCCTCGCGCTGCAGCCAGCAGCGGGTGCGCGTCCAGAGGTTGAGCCTGTCCGACGGACACCGCGGGTTGGGGTTCGCGGCGAGCATGGCGTCGTACTGGCTGGAGACGGTCCCCCAGCCGATGCGCATCTGCGAGGCCGCGCCGGCCCCGTTGGAAAGAATCGTCCTGTATTCCGGGAAGCGCCGCACCTCCTCGCCCGAAAGCGCGACCTTGACCTTCGCCTGCGCGCTGCGCGGCGGAATAAGGAACCGCGAGACCGTCCGCGTGGCCTTTGGCGAGGTGTAAACCACCATCGACATCAGTAGCTCGCGGCACCTCGTGCCGTCGCCCTTGTAGTGCGGCGCGTCGAAAGTCGCGACGTACCGTCCGTCCGTCATGCGGCGCGAGCGGTACACGCGGAGGGTCTTGCCGGTGGACGGGTCGATGACGCGCATCCTGAAGTGGTTCGCGGCGGAAACCTCGACCCACTCGTTCTCAGGCACGACGACCTCACGCTTCGCGTCGCGCGGGAACGCCCAGTGGAACGGCGTCTCGCGATAGTGCGGCGGCGGCACGTCGCGCACGGCGGACGGCTTGCGGCGGCCGCCGACCAGGCAGAGCACCTGCCCGGGCTGGAGGTGCACCGGACCCGTCACGGAGACCTTGCGCTCGGTGATGAGGTCGAACGTCTCGCGGGTCCCGAACCGGTTGAGGTCCCACTCTATGTCCGCCCCCCTTCCGCAGTCCAGGTTCGCCAGGACGAGGAGCTTGGAAGCCGGGTCGTCCGAGCCCGGGTCGGACCTCACGACGGCAAGCGTGTTCCCGGTTCCGCGCGTGACAACCTCCTGGTGGCACGGACCCGAAAAGCTCGGATGAGTGTCGAGGATGTGATTGAGCCTCGATACGAGCTCCACCATGTTGTCCTTGGCACCCCAGTTCAGGTCGTTCCTGCCATGGACGTCGATCTTCTCGCGACAGTACCATTCTACGCCGTTCGCGATCCCCCACGCGCCCTGCCAGCTGAGAAGCGCCGCGAGCTGGACGCGCAGCCGCGCGTACGTCTCGCCGTTCTTCGCAAGGCGGTCGTTGTCGTGCGTCTCCGCGAAGTGGACGAGCGTGCCGTACCTTTCGCTCCGCTCGATCGCACCCGGGAGGTACCACTCGAAGGCGCCGCGGTCGTACGTCTGGAATATCTCGGAGTAGGCCCAGTCGAGGTTCCCTTCCGCAAGCAGCCGGTCCGTCACCTTCAGGTCCCCGCCAAGCCCCTCGAGCATGAAGATCGTGTCGGGATACTCCTCGCGGACGCGCGCCACGATGTAGTTCCACGTCTCGAACGGGATCATGTAGCCGGCGTCGCAGCGGAACCCGTCCACGCCGTTCCTGCACCAGAAGAGGAACACGTCGGCCATGTACGACCGCAGCTCCGCATTGGAGTAGTCTAGCTCCACCAGGTCCGCCCACTTGACGCCCCACGCCCCGGGCGAGACGAACCGTCCGTCAGCCTCGCGGTGGAACCACTCCGGATGGTGCGTCTGCAGCGTGGACGCCCAGCCCGTGTGGTTCGCGGGAAGGTCCACCAGGAAAAGGCCCCTGCGCGCGTGGACGGCGTCGATCAGCTCCTTGAACTGGTCCAGCGGCGTCGCGTACTCGTCGAACTCCGCCATCGCGGGGTCTACGGACAGGAAGTCTAGCGAGGCGAACGGGCAGCCGTACTCGCCCATGACCGCGTAGGTCGTCGGGACGGGGAAAGGCGGGAGCGTCTGGACGATTCTGAAGCCCATCGTGTCCATGATGAGCGGAATCCTGCGGACCACTTCGCGGAACGACCCGAACTGGCGCGGGAAGACCGTGTAGATCGAATTGCTGCGGCGCGTCTCGGCGCTCTCGACCTTGATGTGCGTGTTGCGCCCCTCCGGCCATTCCGGGACGTTGGACCCCTCGGGGAAGAAGCACGCCTTGCCAGAGAAGACGCCGACCTCGTCCAGCGGAATCTCCGCGCTGAATACGCCGGGGCGCACCTCGGGGAGCGGGATGTCGGTCCACGCGCGGGCGAGAGGCGTCTCGCCCCGGTCGGTCTCGGCTATGATCTCGCGCCGGCGGACGCGGGCATGGCCGATGTTCGTGCGGAACGCGGCGCGCCCCTTTCTCGGTGATTCAAGCTCCAGCGTCACGGTCAGGGTGTCGCCGCGCCACTTGAGAAGAAAGTCGTGTGGACTGGGTGTCTGTGTCATATCTGCTTGTATTTTAGCAAAAAAGGGCGAAAAAGAAAAGTCCTCGCAATGGCGCTAACGGAGCTTGAGGATGTCACGCCCCAGCTTGTCCGACACCTTCATCATGCCGTCGCTGAAGTCGGACATCCTCGCGTCCACCTTGCGCTCCAGGACCGTCTCCTCGCCGCGCAGAAGCTTTACCGATATCGTGTTCCCCTCCTGCGAGACGGATATGGTGAACTCGACCAGCGGCTCCTCCTCGGGAGAGTCGGGCGTCTCCTCGGGCGGCGGCTCCTCCGGCTTCTCCTCGTTCTCCGGCTTCGGGTCGTTCATCTCCTCGAGGATGGACTTCGCGACGAGCTCTATCTTGCGCCGCACGCTCGGGAAAAGCGCCCTGTGCTGCTCCTCGGCATTCGGCGGACGCGACGTCTCGTCTGGCCAGAGCGTGGCAAGGCGCGTCGCGTCCCACTCGTCCTCCGTCGCCTTCGTCAGAAGCTCCACGACGGACTTCAGGTCCGGCGTGCGCGTCCACAGAGAGTCCTTGCGCCGCCTCGCCTCGGCAAGCACCAGCGCGTGGCTCGAGTCGACTATCGCGTTCTGCGCGGCGATTGCGCCGCGGGCGATGTCGAACGCGGCGGCGATCCCCGCGTCAGCCCGGCGGTCCGCCTCCTCCATGAGGGGCCTGCCGCCAGGCGCGTCCGCGAGCGCCTTCAGCGCTGCCATGGACCGCCATTCGCGCACGGACTTCGCGTAGTCGCTTCGCGCTGCCACGTCGTCCGCCAGCACTGCGTCCGGACACCACGTGCCGTCCGCGAGCGTCGGCCAGGTCTCGTCCGCCTGACGCGCCGCCGCCTTCGCGCGCGCGTCCCGCCACTTGGGGAGGACGTCCTTCCTGACCTTCGCCTCCGCTGCCTTGCGCACGGCCGCCGAGCCCAGCCGCTCCGAGAGGTACGCCCTCAGCTCGCCGCGCTCGTCCTCAGGCGCGTCCCCGCAAGCCCCGTCCAATGCGCACGCCAGGATCCCGGCCGCATACCTGCCCGCGAAGATCCGCTCGCTGTCCGACGCCCTGACGTGCTCCTCGGCCGACTCGACGATCTCCTTCAGTATCGCGTCCGCGTCAACGACAACGGACGACGACTCCACCTTCTTCTCGAGCCTGTCGAGCGTGCGGCGCTCCACCGCCGGGCCGACGGACCGCTCGAACGTGCCCGCGAAGAGTCCCCACGCCTTCGAAGGGTCCTCCGCCTTCGCGCGCCGCTCCTTCACGTTCTCCTCGAGCCGAGCCCTCAGCCCCGCGGCGAGCTTCGACGGCGCGGCGGCGTCGCACCGCGCGCGCATGAGGTACTCGGACTGCCTGCGCTGCTCGCGGCGGGCGTCCTTGACGACCGGCTCGACCATCCGCTCGCTGATGAACTGGCGGTTCTCCGCGAACACCGCCGTCTTCTGCTCGCCGACTATGCTGTCAGCCATCTGCCTGCGCAGCGCGTCGTCATCCTTCGAATCGAAGTCAGCCTCCGACGGACGCGTCGCGGCGACGAGGGTCTTGGCCTGCGCCTCCACTGCCGACTTGCGCTCCGCGGCGAAAGTGCCGCGGAAATGCCTCTCCACAGCGGACGCGACGTCGTCCGCCGGCATCGCCTCGCCGCGCTCGGCGATCCCGAGCCGCTCGTCTATCTCGCGCGCCTTCGCGGCGAACTGCGCGCGGAGCTCCGCGGCGAAAAGGTCCCTGCACAGCCTCTCCGCGTCCTCCGGCTTTTCGAACTTCGCCGGGTCCGCGAGCATCGCCTTCTCGAGCGCGCCCCGCGACGGTCCCTTCTCGCGAAGCTCCGCCGCGGCCCTCGAGATGGATATCCGGCGCGCGCCTTCGCGCGCAGTTGCGTCGAACTCCGCGTTGCCGGCGGAAAGCGCGGCGGCCAGCACGATTGCGACAATGTTCACGGCAGCACCTCCGATCCGGCCGCCTCGGCCACAAGCTTGAGCGACCTTGCCTTGAGCGCGTCCGCGAGCGCGCCCGGGTCGGCGATGCCGTCTAGCGCGGACGGGTCTTCGATCCACTGGCGCTGGAGGCGCGCGGCCAGGGCGCGCTGCACACCGCGCGCGTCAAGGCGCGCCTCCTCGACGGACCTGGACACCTCGTCGTCTAGCCAGGCCCTCGCCTCGTCGTCAAGCGCGTCCTCCTCCAGCTTCGCCTCGGCAAGGACGTCCGCCTTCCACGAAGCCGCCAGGGCCTCCGCGTCGCGGAAGTCGGCAAGCGCCGCCGCCGCGCCGGAGGAGAAGGCCGCCTTCGCGGCCGGCGCAAGCTCGATGCGCCCGCCCCTCACGTGCTCGTCGGCGTCGAAGGTGCGGCGGCCGTCGGTCCCCTGAGTCATGAGCGCGTTGAGTCCGTAGCGGACGCGATGGTCCTCGGCGACCTTTTCGAGCGCGAGGACGAGCTTCTGCCTGTTTACCTCCAGGATCTCCTCCGCACGCTCCTTGCGAGACGTGTCCACGAAGATGAAGTACGCGATCATGAAGACCATCAGGAGCGCGAAGACGACCTGAAGGAGAAGCCCCTGCAGGTCGTCCGTCGTCGCCCGCCGGGAGGAGTCACCCCCCAGGAGCCTGCTGAGCGCTGCGCGGTCGGACTCTGTCATGGTCCGTCACCCCCTGAGCGCGGCGGCGACCCGCGCTAGGCGCGCCTCGGTCTCGACCCTAGCCTCGTCCGCCGCCTTCGCGCGGCGCTCGAGGGCGTCGAGCTCGCGCTTGAAGAACTCGACGTACTCCTTCTGCCTCTTCTCGAACTCGCCCTCGTACTTGGCAAGCCTCTCCTCGAAGTGCGCGGCATATTCGCCGCGCCGCCTCTCGAACTCCGCGGCGTCCGCGGCCGCCCGCCGAGAGGCCTCCGCCGCGTAGTCGTCGAGGCGCCTGAGAAACTCTTCCTCGAACTCCCTCTGCCTCGCGCGGAACTCGTCCTCGAACTCCTTCTGGCGCCTCTCGAACGCGTCGGACGCCACCCCGAGGCGCACGACAAGCCTGTCCACCGCCGCCGCGAGGTCGCCGTCGTCGGTCTCGGCGAGGCCGGACCTCTCGAGGAGTCGCGTGAAATACGGACGCACCAGCGGACGGTCCACGAGGAACACCCAGACGACTGCCGTGAGCGTCGAGAAGAGCGCGGTGTGGAGGCACTGCATCAGGTCCGCCATCGTCACGGCGTCCAGCTTGAAGTAGCCGATGACGATTATGCCCCAAAGAGTGCCGAAGAGGCCGAGGGCGACGTTGAGCTGGTCCGACCCCCTGAAGAACGGGAAGTCGCCGGCGCGCATGCGCCTCCCGCGCAGGATCCGCCAGAGGGCGCGGGACATGCAAAGGAGCCCCAGCGCGGGGATGAGCGTCGTGACGGCGGAATAGTCGACGGCAGACCAGTCCAGCCATGGGATGAAGCCGGGCGCCCGTGCGCCGACGAGCGACGTGTCCCCTCCAGCCGCGGCGAAGGCACGCCACCAGCGGACAATCGCGACGACGTTGTTGGCGAAGGCCAGGCCCGCAAGAGCGGCTAGCGCGGAGACGGCTGCGAAGAGCGCGGCGGCAGTCTTTTTCATTGGGGATGCTCCCTGGGGTTTCACGCAAGACGCCTGAACAGGATGGACGTGTTCACGCCGCCAAAAGCGAAGTTGTTGGACATCGCGTACTCGATGTCGGCGCGACGTCCCTCGCCGGAAATGTAGTCCAGCTCGGCGCACGCGGGGTCCGGCGAAACGAGGTTGAGAGTCGGGTGGAACCAGCCCTCGTTCATCGAGAGGACCGTCACGATGGACTCTATCGCGCCGCAGGCGCCGAGTGTGTGGCCGACGTACGACTTGAGCGACGAGATCGGCACGGCCCTTCCAAACGCCTCGCGCGTCGCGATCGTCTCCGCGATGTCGCCCGCCTTCGTCGCCGTTCCGTGTCCGCTTACGTATCCTATCGCGGACGGGTCGAGCCCGGCGTCCGCCATGGCTTTCCTGAGGCAGGCGGCCATCGTCTCCGCGTTGGGGTTCGTCACGTGCGTGCCGTCGGTGTTCTCGCTGACTCCGACGACCTCCGCGTATATCTTCGCGCCACGGGCCTTGGCGCGCCCGTATTCCTCAAGGATGAGCGTTCCCGCGCCCTCCCCGACGACGAGCCCGTCCCGCGAGACGTCGTAGGGCGCCGGCGTGCGCTTCGGCTCGCCGTTCCTGAGGGACGTCGCGTAGAGGGTGTCGAATATCGCAACCTGGGTCGGGGAGAACTCCTCGGCCCCGCCGGCGATCATGACGTCCTGGACGCCCCAGCGTATGAGCTCCGCGGCGCTCACGACCGCGAGCGAGCCCGAGGTGCACGCGGTCCCCGTCGGGACGAGGCGCCCGTGCGTCCTGAAGTGGACGGAGAGGTTGCAGGCCGTCGTCTGCGGCATGAGCTTGATGTACGTTCCCGACGTGACGT
>JAEEGL015560739.1_pt1 | contig 14635 bp, 16 predicted proteins | sample 9134231 | NCBI WGS metagenome assembly JAEEGL01 (sample SAMN16246548, study PRJNA631951) | gut metagenome | biome: gut microbiome; feature: rumen; material: fiber-attached | host: Bos | place: Iran: Karaj | collected 2018-10 | reverse complement strand
TGCAAAAGTAATGGAAGAATATATTAATGGTAAAGAAGAATTAAAAGGGAAAAAAAGAAATAGATAATTATTTCTTTTTTTTATGATATAATATTTCTATGGAGTTGAAATTATGCGTTATTTTATAACATTTTCCTATGATGGTAGTAATTTTTTAGGCTATCAAAAACAGCCAAAAGGAAGAACAGTACAAAAAGAATTAGAAAGTGTATTAAAACAAATAAATGGAAATAAGAAAGTTGAAGTTGTTGCTTCTGGAAGAACAGATGCTGGTGTCCATGCTATTAATCAAAAGGCTCATTTTGATTTATCTAAAAAAATAGATTGTGATAAATTAAAAAAAGCTATTAATTCATTATTACCAGATGACATTCATATAAAGAAAGTTGAGGAAGTAAGTGATACTTTTCATGCTAGATTTGATGCTATTGGTAAAGAGTATATTTATATCATTAATACAGGTGAATATAATCCAATAGAAAGAAATTATGTATATCAATATAATAAAAAATTAGATATAGTAGCAATGGAAAGAGGACTTAAATATTTTGAGGGAGAACATAATTATAAATCATTCACTAAAACAACGGAAGAAATAACAGATTATGTTAGAACAATATCTTTAACATCTATTACAAGGGATAATAAGGATATGAATAAACTTGTTATTACTTTTGTTGGTACAGGATTTTTAAGATATATGGTTAGAAATATTGTTGGATTTTTGATTGAAATAGGAGAGGGAAAGAGAAACCCTGAAGAAGTCATTAATGTACTTAAAAATGAAAATAGAACTTTTGCAGGCAAAACCGCTAATCCAGAAGGATTATATTTGAGAAATGTATTTTATTAATACTTGATTTTTAATAGAAAAAAAGGTAGAATTGTATTAAGGGAGGATTTATGAAAAAGACAGATTTTATATTTATAGGGGTATTAATTGTTATTATTGTAGTAGCTTTATTATCTACAAAAGGAACAGAAAAGATTGATATTGATTATCCAGTAACTTTATATGGAGAGGCTGGTATGCATCAAGTTGATTATAAAGGTTATCGTGAATTAGTTGATTCTAATGAACCATTTATTTTTGTTATAGAAAGAAAAAATTGTGGTTATTGTCAAATGTATATGCCAATACTAGAAGAAGTTACTAAAGAAAAGAAAATATCCATTTATTATATTGATACAGAAGCGGTTGATTCTACAGATATTAGTAAACTAAGCAGTGAAAATAAATATCTAAAGAAACACTCTGATTGGGGAACACCAACAACAATATTTATGAAAGGTGAAAACATTTTAGATGCTTTAGGTGGATATGTAGAAAAAGATAGTTTCTTATCATTTATAGATGGTAAAGTAGTATATGGAGAGTAATTATGAGTTGTTATAAATTAGCTTTGGATTTCCAAAGAAAGTATCCAATGACAATGGGATTTAGATTAAAAAGACATTGTGAAGTTATAGATAGACATTTAAATCCAGATGAGAAAATAAAATATTTGTTCTTTGGACAAAAAAATTATGGAACATTTGATTTTGTAAACACTTATGTTATAGCACTAACTAATCAAAGAATTATGATGGCTACGAAAAGATTACTATTTGGATATTTCTTTAAATCTATTACACCAGATTTATACAATGACTTAACTGTTAATTCTGGTATAATTTGGGGGAGACTTTTAATAGATACTGTAAAAGAAGAAGTAACTATTACAAATCTTGATAAAAATTCTCTAGAGGAAATTGAAACTAATATTACAGAAACAATGGGTAAATTAAAAAAAGAATATAATATAAGTAGAGAAAAGAAGGAAAAATAATTCTTCTTTTTTTGTCACAATTTATCTATGTATTCATATCTTATTATTGGGATGTGATAAAATGTATGATGTTTACACAGTAATGCCAGGGGATACTATTGGTAGTATATCTTCTAAATTTAAAACTTCACCTGAAATAATTGAAAAATTAAATGGTAATATTAATAACTTAATACCAGGAGTTACTTTAATAATACCTAAAAGAAAAAGTGAATATTTAGATTACTATATTATTAATAATGGAGACACATTATATAATATAGCTAAAAGATATAATATAGATCCTAATTTATTAGCAGAGTTAAATGGTATTAATATAAATGATTATATATATCCTAATCAAACAATTATTGTTCCTAAGAGAGGTACTAAATTATATATTACTGCCGAGGGTGATACTTTAAATGAAATAGTTAAAGGATTAGATGCTAATATAGATAAACTACTAGAGCAAAATAATAAAATATATCTTCAAAAAGAACAATTGATAGTATATAAATATCAATAAAATGGAGTAAAAACTCTTTTTTGCTTGAAATATAATATTATTTTTGATATAATGTTAATGCGATGGACCTATAGCCAAGTGGTAAGGCGTGGGACTGCAACTCCCTGATCGTTGGTTCAAATCCGACTGGGTCCTCCAGATGAAAATAAACTCAAACATTGTTTGAGTTTCTCTTTTATTGTATAGTTTCTTTTTTTTTGATATAATTAGTTTGGTGATATTATGACTATTACTTCGTTATCTAATCCTAGAATTAAAGAAATAATTAAATTAAAAGAAAAGAAATATCGTGATTTAACTAATACTTTTTTAGTAGAGACAGAACATTTAGTATCTGAAGCATATAAAGCTAGATTACTTAAAACTATTATATTAATAGATGGAATTAAAAATCCTTATCCAGAAATTGATGCTATTTATGTAACTATGGATGTTATGAAAAAAATCAGTTTTCTAGAAAGTGTTAGTAATATGATTGGTATTGTTAATAAGAAAGAAGAACAAGAAATAGGTAATAAAGTACTAATACTAGATGATATTCAAAATCCTGGTAATTTAGGTACTATTATTAGAAGTAGTGTAGCATTTGATATAGATACTATAATATTGAGTAAGAATTCTGTTGATTTATATAATCCTAAAGTGTTAAGATCTACAGAAGGTATGATATTTCATAAAAATATTATTGTTAAAGACATTAATAAATATATAAGAGAATTAAAAGAGAAAGAATATCATATATATGGTACTAGAGTGAATGGTGGAAATGATATTAAAAAAGTAATTCTTCCTATTAAATTCGCTATAGTAGTAGGTAATGAAGGTAAAGGCGTTAGTGAAGGTGTGCTTAGTTTATGTGATGAATACCTATATATAAAGATGGATAACAAGTGTGAGAGTTTAAACGTTAGTGTAGCTACTTCAATACTTTTATATGAGGTGTATAATAAATGAAATATATTAGAATAGGTAAAATAGTTAATACACATGGTATAAAAGGTGAACTTAGAATATTATCTCAATTTAAATATAAAGATAGAGTATTTAAACCGGAATTTAAGCTTTATATAGGTAAAGATAAAACATGTGAAATAATTAGTACTTATAGACCTCATAAACAATTTGATATGGTAACATTTAATAATTATAATAATATTAATGAAGTACTTAAATACAAAGGAGATTATGTATTTATTAATGAAGAAGATTTAGTTTTAAATGATAATGAATACTTAGATTCTGATTTAATAGATTTAAAAGTAATATGTAATAATAAAGAAATAGGTATAGTTAAAAATATAGAATATTATTCTAAAAATAATCCTTTATTATATGTAGAAAATAATGATAAACACTTTTATATTCCATATAATTTTGATATAATAAATAGCATAAATTTAGAAAAAGAAGAAATTATTATTAATTATATTAAAGGTTTATTTGATTAGGAGGCTAATTATGGTACCTAAAATAGATATATTAACTCTATTTCCAGAGATGTTTGATGGTTTTTTAAATACCTCAATAATTAAAAGGGCATTAGATAATTCATTAGTGGAAATAAATGTGCATAATTTTAGAGAATACTCTTCTGATAAACATAAACGTGTGGATGATTATCCTTATGGTGGTGGAGCAGGAATGGTACTTATGTGTGAACCAATCTTTAATGCTATTGAAGCATTAAAGAAAGATAACACTAAAGTAATAATGTTAACACCATCAGGAAAGATATTTAATCAAAGGTTAGCTTTAGAATTTTCTAAGTTAGAACATATTATACTTTTGTGTGGACATTATGAAGGCTTTGATGAAAGAATTAAGACAATTGTGGATATGGAAGTATCTATTGGAGATTATGTTTTAACTGGTGGAGAAATACCTGCTATGGCTATAGTGGATTCTCTTACTAGATTAATACCTGGCGTAATATCTTCGGAATCACTAATTAGTGAATCATGGAATGATAATATGGTAGATTATCCTAATTATACAAGACCAGAAGTATTTAGGGGAATGAAAGTTCCAGAAGTGCTTTTATCTGGTCACCATAAGAATATATCTGAATATAGAGATGAAGAAAAGAAAAGATTAACGGAAGAAAATATAGCTATGAATTCTGGAGGAGTGGATAATGAAAAATAAAAGTTATTCAATAGAAAAAACAAAGAAACCTCGTGATTTAGTGTTTTTAGAATATGATAATCTAGATGGTTACTGTATTAGACCTAAAGTTAAGGAAGATGATGCTATTAAGGTATCAAAAATTGTTTTTGTAAATAAAGATATTACGCAGAAAATAATAAAGAAAAAAATAGATAAAAAGATTCAAGAACTATTAGATTTTTTAAATAGTGATGAATCTTCTGATGCTGGCAATTTAGAAAAAAATTTAATGGCAGCAGAAAAATTGAGAATGCAAATAATAGAAAAATATGTTAAGTATTTAGGAAATACTTATCAAAAACTTACTTTAGATAAATTACAAATAATTATGAATGAAATGAAATTTAAATTATTTTCATATAGTTTGTATACTGATAGAGAAGTTGAATATATGGAAAAGAAAGGAAGAGGAAGATAATTCCTTTTTTTTGACAAAATATTTATTTTATGTAATTTATAATGTCTTTGGTGATTATATGAAACTAATTTTAAAAAAAGTATTTACTCCAATTGTTGTGGCAATTATTATGGGTGGAGTATGTGGAAAAATATTTTATAGGATATATAGTAATGAATTAGAAAATAAATTTAAGTCTGATAAAATATATTTATTGCAATCTGGCTCTTATAAAACATTTGATAATATGAAAGAAAATAATTATGATTATAATTATTTATATTATATTGATAATAATTTATATAAATCTATTATTGGTATTACTAAGGAGTATGATAATGTAGAAAAAATTAAAAGTATATATCCTAAAGAGTTAGTTGTTAATGAATATTATGTTTCTGATAATGAAATAATAAAAGAGCAAGAAAAGTATGATAAAATGTTATTAGAAGAAAGTGATAGAGATAAGGAATGGGATATTATAAATAGTGTTTTAAATTTATATAAAAAAGTAAGATTGTTTTATACTCAATGATTTCTTGTGAATTATTGATTTTTTTTATGTGCTATGTTATCATTATGATAGGATAGGTGATTTGTTGTGGATAATAAAAGATTATTAAAAGTTCGCGTTATAAGAGACGATGGTGAATCTGTTGAAATGGAGATTCTGTTTACTTTTAGTAATGATGAGTTACGCAAAGATTATATAGCAGTTACTGATTGGACTTATAATGACGATAATGAATTAAATGTTTATGTTTATAGTTATGCAACTGACGAGAATGGAATTACTAAATATACGGCAATTAAAGACAAAGATGAATTGGGAATGGCAGAAGAAATACTAGATGAATGTAGAGCTATTTATGAAAATGATAAAAAACATAAGGAAGGACTAATATAGTATGAATGATTTATATAAGTATATATTAAATGTTGAAATAAGTAATGTAATTAGATATATAGATTCATATGAAAAAGTTATTTCAAATTCTTCTCCTGAAGAAGCTAGAAACTTTCAAAATGAATTTCTTGGCCATTTAGATATAGTAGATCAAAGTTTTGCTTTTTTTGCTAGCAAATTAGGAATGAATGTACCTTCTTTCAAAATGCGTGATATGTATTCAACTTATCGTGAAGATTTGGAAAAGGATAATAGTATTAATTTAGAAGATTATTTTAATGATAAATTAAAAGATTATTATGATGTTAACATTGGTTTGAATAGACCAAGCGCAAGTAGTTCAATTCCTTCTATTTATAGAGAATTATATGGTGTATTAGAGAATACCTATAATGAAACATATTTTGATGGTGAAAATTTAAAACCTATTTTACAAAATAATACTGATATAGCTTTTGAGTATTTTTCACAATATAGATACTTATCTCAAGTTGCTGGTTATGGTAGAATGAAAAAAATTCCTAAGCCAGTTGTTAATTGGTTGAATGGTGATATAAAATCAATTGATGAAAATATAAATGATTATAATGATAGGGTAGATAAATTAAATGCATCTATTATAGAAGCACAAAATAATAATATTTCTTTGAATGAAGAACAAATTAAAGAACAAGAACAATTAAAAACAGAAAAAGAAAGAATAATAGATGAATGTAATGTAATTTTAGATAAGTTTATAGATGCTGCTGATTATCTTAAAGGGGCTCAAGAAGATTTGGTAGAATATCAATCTAGATTAGAGCAATATAAGATAATGTGTAAGAGATTGGATGCTGCTCAGAAAGTATTAAATGAATTATATGAAGAATATAATAATCCTAATACTCCTGATAGTAGAAAAGATGCTTTGAGTCTTCAAATACAAACTATTTTTGATGATAATAGAGATATTTTTATTGAAGCTACAAATATGCGAAAAGATTTAAAACAGCAGGGTGATATTTTATTTAGTGATGTTACTTTAAATGTTATTCGTGCTGAAAGACAAGTTGCATATGAGTTTGTGTCAATGTTTAAAGATTTTGATATATCTAGTATTGGTAGTGTTAATTTAGATGAGATTAGTGATGAAAATTTAAAAAAATATATCATAAACTTTAGACAATTAACTAATAGAGAAATTGAAATTGAAAGATTTTTGAAAAATAAGAAGCGTTTAAGAAATCCTAATCAATTATTTGCTCAGTCTTTTGCTGAAAATGATAAATTTGATATAACATCATTTAATAATTATATGCATGATTATTTAGCTAAAAAAAGACATAAAAAACCTAAACCAACTGGAGTCACAGGTGATAATAAACCTGAAAAACCAATAGAACAGACCAATCCTATTGATTTAAAACCTTTAAATGATGTTCTTGATTATGAAGAAAAGGTTATAGATAAAAGTGGAGAGCATGTTACACTAAATGATATTATTAAGAAAGTAATGGGTGGAGAGTATATAACTGTTGCTCAAAATAGGAGATATATGGCTTCAAAGACAAAAATATTTCAAAACCCATTTACGAAAAAACGTGGTAATTTATATCATGTAGGTGAAGCTGTTCAGGGAGTCTTGGATCTTGTGGCTGGTGTTCCTATTAGAACAGCAATGAAGATATATGGTAATAGTCAATCATTGGAAGATGTTGAACTTTTCCAAGATATTGAAAAAAGAGCAATGGAATTATCAGATGCAGAAGTAGAAGTATTTATGAGAGATTTTAGAAATTCCGATGCAATGTCTAGAAAAGTGCCTTCTATTTTTGGTAGTGCTATGTTAAATAGAGTATCTACATATGTACAAAAAAAAGTCACAGATATTAATCAGAATATATTTAAATTAAATCTTGCAATTAAAGGATATGCACAACTTGGTGCTGATTTTGATAGAAAGGCAAATGATGAGAACCTATCTGCTGCTGAAAGAACAGAAGCAAAAAAGAAGGCAGATGAGCAATTTGCTTTAGCTAGATTTGCTTTGGATAATTATTTAAAACTTCGAAGTGAGGGACAGGATTTAGTTAGTGGTAAGGGTTATGAACCTTTAAAGGCTACAATTGCGGCTCATGATACTGGTTTAAATTCTGATGGTGGAAGATTCTCTAGAGTTGATTATGACCCAGAATTTTGGAAAGAAGCATCTGCTGAATCACATTATGATGATGTTAATTTATCTGATAGAGATAGAATATCTATGTTTATGGAACATGATAAGCTATTTATGGAAAATACAAAATTAAAACGAAAAGCTGTCAATTTGTTTAGTAAAGTATCTGTTGGTCAGGTTGATTATAATCCATTTGTTATGAACGTTGATTATAGTAAGGATCCTTTGGTTGGTCAATTATTAACAGGAGTTTTTATGACAATGTCAGTAATTCATATTGTTAATAATATTCAAAATGTTTTGGCACATAATAAAGCTGTTGATGCTCAGGCTACTATTGATGCAAATAACCAAAATGCAGTATCTGGTATGACAAATGATTATAATGGAATGGTTGATAAATATAATAGTGCTGTCGGAAAAGTAAATGAAGTTCGTAGTTTTGCTGAAAGTAATACAGGTAAAATGATTGAAGCTGAGGGTAATCTTGCTAAACAAGAGTCAGCAGCAATGCAGAATGTCGGTGAAATAAACAATTTGGGTAATCATGGATGGCGTGGTTCAGGAGAGAGTTATTTACGTGCTGATGCTATAGTTCATAGTAGTAGTAGGAAATTAACAGATGAAATTAATAGACGTATAGAAGAAATAGGAAAAGATCTTCAAATGGGAAATATTAGTAGCTCTGAAGCTATTGAGGCATCACATACAGTTGAGCAAATGGCCAGAAAAAGTTTAATGGGTTCAATGGATGCTGCGGAACCATTGGTAATGAAACAATCAGGAAGATTTGATTATACTGCATGGACTGCTGCTAAAGAAGCACTACAAACTGGTTCAAATTTATCTGATGTTTCTACAACATTAATGAAAACTTTACTTAATTTGCCAAAATATGAATTAGCAAATATGAGTGAGGGATTATTGCTAGAAGCTACTTCTTTATCAAAACAAAGCTTACTAAAAGCTGCTGCTTTGGGAACTGGCAGTCTTGCAGCGGGTAAAGCTGCTATAAGTGCTTCAAAGGGCAAAGATAGCAAAAGTGATTTAGATCTTAACTTAGATGAACTTCTTAAAAAACTTAAAGAGAAGGGCTATTCTAGAGAACAAATATCATTAGCTTGGGATCAAATAAAAGAAGATTCAGAAGATAAATCACATGCAAGATAATAAATAGAAGAAACTGTTTTTAAAAGCAGTTTCTTTTTTGTTAATTATGTGTTATACTTTATTTATCATAGGAGGTATATATGAACAAATATTATCAAAATAAAGATTATACTATTTATAAATATTCTACTAATGAGATGGGTGGATTTTTGTTTGTTCCAAATGAAGTAAATAGTTATATGGATTATATCGATAAAATAAATAAATTAGATATTATTCAATTTCGTAAAAAGAATAAAAAAGATATTTTATTTTTTTGTGAAAAAATAAATAAGTTTGTTGAACAGGTAAATAAAACAGGATTAGTTAATTTACCTTTAGTTGATTATACTTCCTTAAACAATGCTTATAATAGTGGTAATTATAAAGATTTTGATGAGAAATTAGTAAATGTTTTACAATCTATTAAAAATATTAATGTTATATTGAGTAAATGTCAAAATAGGGATCAATCAACTGCTATGACATTTAATACTTTGATGACAGATAATGCAAGTGATAAAGATTTTATAAAGTGGATGTCTGCTAATCCTTATAATTTGTATTCTTCCGATACTTTCCTTCAGGCTAAGAGTATTTATGAAGAACAAAAGAATATGGTTGCTTCTAATACAGATGGCAATGAAAATGTTGTAAATCTTAGCAATGTCGCTTCTGTACCTAATAGTATTGTTGATATACCTAAGGTAAATACTGATGTGCCACTTAATTATGAATCTAAATCTAATACAACATTGGATGAAGTTGGTTTAGATCCAACTGGTGAAATATCTGAAAAGAATCAGACTACTTTTGCTTTAGATCCTATGGCAACTAAGGATAACACTAATATGGTTATATCTCCTAACACTTATGATGAAGGAGGTAACTCATATGGACAGGAAAAATCTAAAACTAAAACATTATCAAAACCTGGTGGTAAATTTGGTTATTATCCTACACATAATGAGAACTCTGATTGGAAAAAAGCAGCTTATACTAATTGGTATGGAATTATATTAACTTTAATTTTCTCATTTGCTATTGGTTATTTAATAGCATGGGTACTTATAAAAGTTCGTTAAAACATTAATTATTTAATGTTTTTTTTCTTATAATATGGTAAAATTATATTGGTGATTAAAATGATTTATTTAGATTATTCAGCCACAACACCAGTTGATAAAAAAGTTTTAGATACTTTTAATAAAGTGTGTATAGAATATCCTGGCAATGTTAATTCATTACATGATTTAGGTATTAAGTCTAAAAATTTAGAAACATATATTACAGATGAAATAGCTAAATTGTTACATGTTAAGAGTAGTGAAATAATATATACTTCAGGATCTTCTGAATCAAATAATTTAGCTATAAAAGGAGTAATATCAAAGTATAAAAATAGGGGTAAACATATAATAACTACTTTCTTGGAACATTCTTCTATAATAGCTCCATTAAACTATTTAGCTAATAATGGATATGATGTGGATTTTGTTAATATAAAAGAAGATGGTCTAGTTGATTTAGATAATTTATCTTCCTTAATTAATGATAATACAATATTAGTAAGTATTTCTTTAGTAGATAGCGAGATAGGTATTAGACAAAATATTGAAGAAATATCTAAGATAGTAAGAAAATATCCTAAATGTATATTTCATGTTGATATGACACAGGCTGTTGGTAAAGTTGATTTACCTATGGAATATGTGGATTTAGCTAGTATATCAGGTCATAAAATATATGGTTTGAAAGGAATAGGATTACTTATTAAAAAAGATAATATTCAACTAGAACCATTAATTCATGGTGGAAAGAGTACTACTATTTATAGGAGTGGAACACCTGCTTTACCTTTAATAGCATCAATGAAAACATCTTTAGAACTTGTACTTGATAATAGAGAAAAACACTATAATTATGTTAAAGAATTAAATGATGTTATAGTTAAAGAATTAAAGAATTATCCTAAAATACATATTAATAGTACAATTAATTCTATTCCATATACAATTAATTTTAGTATTAAAGATATAAAGCCAGAAACTTTAATTAGAGCATTATCTAGTAAAGAAGTATATATATCTACTAAAAGTGCATGTTCTAGTAGTGATTCTATGTCTAATAGTATTTATGCACTAACTAAAGATAAGGAATTATCTAATAATAGTTTAAGAGTATCTTTATCATATAAAACTACTAAAGAAGAAGTAATGGAATTTTTAAAAATATTTAAAGAATGTTATGAAAAACTAGATTTGAGGAAAGAAAATGAAAATAATTAGAATTAGTGCTATATGGTGTCCTGCTTGTTTAGTTATGAAAAAAGTATGGAAAAATATCGATACAAGTAATTTTGAAGTAATTGATTATGATTATGATATGGATAATATAGAAATAGAAAAATATAATGTTGGGAAAATTTTACCAGTATATATTTTTATGGATAATAATAAAGAAATAAAAAGGTTAGTTGGAGAATTATCTTTAGATAAACTTCAAAAAGAAATTGAGGAAATAATATGAAATATATAAAAAAATTAATATTTTTATTATTAATGTTTACTATTAGTTTATCTACTATCGAAGCAGATACTAATAAAAACTTAGTTAATATTTATTTCTTTCATTCTAATACTTGTAATCATTGTAATAGAGAATTAAAGCTTTTAAATAAACTAGAAAAGGAATATGATAATATAAAAATATATAAATATGAAGTTAGTGATAAGGAAAATATGCTGCTTTTAAATAAAGTTTCTGAAATAATGGGTGATAGGGTAACTGGGGTACCTTATACAGTAATTGGTAGTATTTCTTATTCGGGATATAGTGAAGAAGAATCTAAAGGAAAATTTAAGGCTACTATTGAATATTATTCGGAATATGGTTATAAAGATAAAGTTGGAGAATATATTGGTAATATAGAACTTCCTGCTTATGAAGTAAAAGAAGATGTTATTTCTATATCGGATTATATCAAGGAAAAAACATCTTATAAAATAACTTTGCCATTAATTGGAAAAGTTGAACTTAAAAATCTAACATTACCATTAATTACTTTAATTATAGGCCTTGTAGATGGATTTAATCCATGTGCAATGTGGATACTATTATTTTTAATTAGTATGCTAATTAATATGAAAGATAAAAAAAGAATGATTATATTAGGAGTTACATTCTTATTAGCATCTAGTTTAGTATATGCAATTTTTATGTTTACATGGCTTAATTTGGCTAATCTTCTAATGAAAATATTCTGGATTAGATTAATTATTGCTTTAATAGCTTTAATTGGTGGAATAATTAATGTTATGAGTTATTTCAATAAAAAGGAAGATGGCTGTGAAGTAGTAGATGATAAAAAAAGAAATAAAATATTTTCTAGAATAAAAAGATTTACTAGTGAAAATAAATTATCTATAGCAATAATAGGTATTATATTCTTAGCAGTATCTGTTAATATAGTAGAATTAGCTTGTTCTGCAGGACTTCCATTAATGTATACAGAAATACTTTCTTTAAATAATCTTACAAAGGTGGAAGAAATATTCTATATTTTCTTATATATGTTTTTCTTTATGTTAGATGATATGATTGTGTTTATAATAGCAGTAGTAACATCATCATTAACAGGATTTTCTTCTAAGTATGGAAAAATATCTAAATTAGTAGGTGGTATAATATTACTTCTAATAGGTATATTATTAATATTTAAACCTGCTTGGTTAATGTTTAAGTTTTAAAAAAATACAATAATGTATTTTTTTTGTTACTATTTATTAATTGACTTAGTATATTAATTTATATATAATAATTTCTAGGTGGTTTTGATGATAACAAATAGTACATATGAATATGGTATTAAATACAGGGTTATTAAAGTAGAAAATAATAAGTATTTAATGTTTCCTATTTCTTTAGTAGGTGGATTAAGTGATGGAATGAATTTTTCTACAGATAATTTAACTTTACCAATTTTAAAAGATAAATCAAATATAAATAAGAAGTATGTAGTAGATAATATTAGTTTTACTAGTGATCTTGAAAATATATATGAGTACTATGATGATACTGATTTTTTGTCAGAATGCTTTTATGAAGACTATAAAAATAAGGTATATGTCATTTTAATAAAGAATGATAAACTTGAAAAACATGAGATAGATTTAGATTGTTTTAATAAAGATGAAACTAATTCAGTATATCATATGGATAATGATGTTCCAGCTGTGACATTGAATCAAAGCGCCTTAGATAAAATTATGTCTTGTGATAATATTGAAGAAATTAAATCTATGTTGACTAAATATAAATTACTTGTACGAAAAGTGAATGATTTTAATAATAAAGGTGTTACAAGGATTGTTGTTAAAGATGGAAATGTACAATCATTTGAAGTAATTAAACCTGTTATAGATAGAAAAGAGGAAAAGCCCCAACAAGTTTATAGTAGTAATGACATTAGTTACGCGGGACTTAAAAATTCAATCAAAGAAAAAGTATTTGGCCATGATGAAGCGATAGATACATTTGCTCAAAAATTATATATGAATTATACAGCTCTTGAAGGAGAGAGTGTTGATTCAGTTTTATTGGTTGGTCCAACAGGAGTTGGTAAAACAGAAACAGTAAGAGCAGCATGTGAATACTTAGATATTCCTTTTGTAGAATGTAATACTTCTAATCTTGTTCCTCAAGCTATAAAGGGGACAAGCATTGAGGATATGATTATTAGTATCTATGTAATGTCAGGATATGATTTGGACAGAGCACAAAGAGGATTATTTTTCTTTGATGAATATGATAAATTAAATTCTGGAGATATAGATTTTAAAGAAATTATAAAGAATATATTGTTAACATTTAATGACGGTGGTACTGTTCCAATAAGAAACGATGATTTTGATTTTATTTTTGATTCTAAAATGACTAATAAAGTATATGCTGGTGTATTTGATAGAATATCTCAAACAAAACGTTCTCTTGGATTTGGTGTTAATAATGAGATAAATAATTTAGGTAATGAAGAAGAAATAAGAGAGAAGATAATTAGTAATGGATACTTTTCTTTAGAAGAATTATCTAGAATTACGACTATTTTAGGATTTAATGAATTATCTAGGGAAACGAAAAAACAAATACTTTTATCTTCAAAGATAAGTGAATTTGCTAAAAAGTGTACTAGATATAGAAGACAATTTGGATTAGATTTAATTGCTAGTGATGATTATATTGAGGCTATATTAGATTCTATATCAAATAGTGCTACAGGAATGCGTAGTGTAAATAATTTTGTTAAAAGAAATATAGATTATATAGAGAAAATGTTATTAGAAAATAAATATAATAAATATAAGAAATTGATTCTTACTAAGAAGACGGTAGAGAATTCTAGTAATTTTGATTTGTTATAAAAAAACAGTATTATTTACTGTTTTTCTTTTGCCATTTTTTATATTTCTTTAATATAATTTTTATTTCTTCATCAATTGTCATATTAGTAGTATCTAATACTAGA
>JAEEGL015360399.1_pt1 | contig 14635 bp, 10 predicted proteins | sample 9134231 | NCBI WGS metagenome assembly JAEEGL01 (sample SAMN16246548, study PRJNA631951) | gut metagenome | biome: gut microbiome; feature: rumen; material: fiber-attached | host: Bos | place: Iran: Karaj | collected 2018-10 | reverse complement strand
TGAACGGAATGGGGGGAATGATGATGAATACGGGAAAAAGACTGATCGCTGTCCTGCTGGCGGTGTGCATCCTGCTGCCCTTCGGGTCCGCACTGGCTGTGCGCTATTACCGCGTCGATACCTCCTGGCTGAAGGCGCATGAGGACGCCGACTATTCATCCCGGGTAGTGGACAGCTACCGGCGGGATTTCGCCGTGACCATCGCCAAAAGGTACAGCGGCGGATGGGCGAAAGTCCGTTTCCGCCCCGGCGGAAAAGCTGTATTTGTCCAGGAAAAGTACCTGGCAGCCTGCGACAGTTATACGGCCTATGTAAGCAAGGACGATACCGTTCTGCTGTCCGGACCCGCGACGTCCTTTGATTCCCTGGGGAAACTTCACCGGGGCGCCAAGGTGACGGTCCTGACGCACGGCGCGGCATTCGATTACGTATCCTCGTCCAAGGGGAAAGGGTATATCCGGAACACCCGCCTGACGACGGCCAAACCGGACGGGAAGACCGCGTTTATCAAAAACCCGGCCAACCGGACCGTGAACCTCCGGAAAGGCCCCGGAAAGGGATACAAGGTGATTGCGGAATACCGCCCCGGCACCAAGGTGACGATCCTGAAGTACGGAAAAACCTGGTGCAAGGTCTCCGTCCGGGGGAAGGTCGGGTATATCATGACAAAATATATCCGGACGGAATAAACGGGAGCGGCCGGATCCGGAAACGCGCCCCCGGAACTTCTTCGCAAAATACGGCAAAAACGGGAAAAAACAGTCCGGGCAGGCAAGCCGCCTGCCATTTCTGATGGGACAAACTGAACGGTGGAATGATGATGCGAGCGGAATGGACGGGTATATCCGGCGGTATTCACACGCGGCTGCGCGCCCGGGAAGACGGAATCCTGCAGATTACGCGGGACCTGGACGGACAGTTCCGGGAGATGCCGTATTCCCCGGTGCGCGCCGGTCCGGAAGGGGAATGGACGCGGCGGACGGAAAAGGACGGGGATGTGTTTGCCCTGCCCGGCCTGTCTGTCCGGGTGAACCGGGAAACCGGCGCGCTGGCCTTCCTGGACGGGGACGGAAACCTCCTGCTGCGGGAGGACCCGGAATCCCCGGCGACGCTGGAGCCGGTTGATATCCGGAGGAGCGTTTTTTCGGAAGACGCGGCGATTACGGAAAAGTCCGGCGCGGACGGCGCGCGGACATCGGCGGATCCGGCCGGAGCGGAGATCAGCCGGCGCGGCGTACGGGGAAGGCAGCATTTCCGCTTCCGGGACGGCGAAGCGCTGTACGGCCTGGGCTCCCATGAGGAAGGCATCGGCAACCTGCGCGGACACGCGCGGCTGCTGTACCAGCATAACCTGAAGGCGGTAGTGCCGGTGCTGGTCTCCACCGCGGGATGGGGGATCCTGTTCGATATGGGCGGCATGATGACGTTCCATGACGACGCGGAAGGATCCTTTATGGAAATCGACTGCGCGGACGCGCTGAACTGGTATTTCGTTTACGGCGGCGGGACCTATGCTTCCCTGATGGGGAAATTACGTTCCCTGACCGGTCCCGCGCCGATGCTGCCCCGGTTCGCACTGGGCTATATCCAGTCGAAGGAACGCTATGTGACGGCGGAGGAGCTGACGGCCGTTGCCGCGGAATACCGCCGGCGGAAAATTCCGCTGGACCTGGTCGTGCAGGACTGGATGACCTGGCCGGAGGGGCAGTGGGGGCTGAAAAAGTACGACCGGAGCCGGTTCCCGGAAGGCTTTTCGAAACGCCTGCACGGCATGAACGTCCGGATCATGCTTTCTGTCTGGCCGCATATGCAGGGAGACCGGAACCCCAACCGGGAAGAGCTGCTCCGGAAGGGATGCATGCTGGGCAACCGTTCCACCTATAACGCTTTCCTGCCGGAAGCACGGGAGATCTACTGGCGCCAGCTGCGGGAGGGCCTGCTGAACGAGGAAATTGACGCCTGGTGGTGCGACTGTACCGAGCCCTTTGAGGCGGACTGGCAGGGCAACGACCGGCCGTCCGACACGGAACGGATGCGGATGAACACCGAAGAGGCGAAAAAGTACCTGGATCCGGCTTCCATCAGCCTGTACAGCCTGTGCCATTCCCGGGGCATCTGGGAAGGCTCCCGGCGGGACCGCGGTTCGCAGCGGCTGCTGAACGTCACGCGTTCCTCCTGGGCCGGCCAGCACCGGTACGCGGCGGTCACCTGGAGCGGGGATACCTGCGCCTCCTGGGAAACGCTCCGGCGGCATATTCCGGAGGGACTGAACTTCATGGCCACCGGGGAGGCCTTCTGGAACTGCGATATCGGCGGGTTCTTTTCCGCGAGCCGGGATCCCTGGTTCTGGAAAGGGGAGTTCCCGCGGGGAACGGAGGATCCGGGATACCGGGAACTGTACCTCCGATGGATGCAGTACGCGTGCTTCCTGACGCTGATGCGCTCCCACGGAACGGATACCCCGCGGGAGATCTGGCAGTTCGGCGAAAAGGGCGGGCCGTTCTATGAGGCGATCGCCCGGTGCATCCGGATGCGGTACCGGTTGCTTTCATTCCTGTATTCCCTGATGGCGGAAACCCGGGAGAAGGGCATTCCGGCAGTCCGCGTTCCGGCCCTGGTGTTCCCGGGAGACCCGCACCTGCGGGAAATCGATCATGAGATGATGCTCGGCGACCGGCTGCTGGTCTGCCCGGTGACCCGCCCGATGCATTACCTGCCCGGCGGGGAGGCGATCGCCGAACCGGATGAGACAGTGAAGGTTTACCTTCCGGCGGGATGCCGCTGGATCGCGCCGGACGGGGGGAAAGTATATGACGGCGGACAGGCGGCCGCGGTGCGGGCGCCGCTGGAGCGGATTCCGGTGTTCGTGCGCGAGGGAACGATCCTGCCGGTTTCCCCGGTCCGGCAGTATACGGAAGAAGAAACGTCCGCCCTGACGGAAGTGTGGATCTTCCCCGGAACGGACGGAACGTTTGATTACTATGACGACGACGGGACCAGCTACGCCTACGAGCAGGGGCAGTACCAGCGGATCCCGATGCGCTGGAACGACCGGGAGCGTACGCTGGCGCTCGGCGCGCAGGAAGGCCTGCTGCGGAAAGAACAGCGCCTGGCGGTCCGCCGCTTCGGCGGGGAAACCGTCCGGGAGATCACGTATACCGGCGAAGCGGTCACCGTCCGGATCTGATCGCGGGCCGCGGCCCCGCGGAAGAACCTGATCCATTGCGAATTCAGGATAAATGCGGCAAATAAACGTCTTTGGAAACCTGATCGTTTTGAAGGAAGCGCTGGATGAAGCGGCCCTGGACAACGTGGCAGGCGGCGAGAAACTGGACGGTTGCGAGAGCACGGCTGACAGCGGCGAATGGTGCTGGTTCTCGGATTCCTGCTCGCTGGTGATCAATTACTACGACAAGAAGGCCACAAACATTCCGGAGGATCCAAGCATTGTCTGTAAAGAAGACTATTACCTCATCGACGAAACAACCGTTAACCCGGAAGGTGATTATGAGGATGAGTGGGAAAAATGGAATAAATACTGTACGGCAATAGAGAGATAAATCCCTGAATCAAAGGTTTCCGCACCGGCGGGAGCCTTTTTCAGCGGGCATCCGTCAGAAGCGCCGGTCCCAGAGTTCCTCTTTCTTTTCCTCCAGGATGACGGCAATTTCCAGGGGAGGCGTATCCGGGAGCGCGGAGAAAACCGGCACAAAGGAAAGCAGCGTTTCATGAACGGTTTCCGCCAGCACCTTCACCTGACCGCCCTCACAGTAGTTTTCCAGCCGGCCGCCGGTGTATACGCCGCCGGTAATCCCCAGGAAGATCTCCTCCATCCGCGGGTCAAACCGGCCGAAGGCGGCGCGGATCCCGACGGCGTCCGCCACCAGCTCGTCCCAGACAGCGTCGATTTTCTCCCGGAACAGGCGCCGGCAGACGAAATGGGCGCATTCGTGGGTCTTCCGGACGACATAGGAACGCTCCAGCCATTCCGCTTCCGGCAGGCCCGCTTTTTCCGCCGGGACATTGCTGTAGGGACCGTCGGACAGAACGATCAGGACGTCCTTGTAATTGCTTTTATCCGCTGTAAACAGCCGGAATTCCTCGCTCCAGTCCGGCGAAGGGTTGCCGGCCGCCAGCTCCCGGGCCGTGAATTCCTCCCGGTGGCGGTGAATCCGGGACCAGTTCACGATCCCGTCCAGAATCGAGGCGCCCTGGGTCGGCGGGATATCCACGGGCATGCACTTGTGGGCGATAATCTGCAGGAACAGCTCAAAATCCTGCCGGTTGTGGAGATGCAGGATATGCACGCTGCCGGCGGGGGTATCCTCCGTGAAAAGGCGGTCCCGTTCGTCGCAGACGAAGTGGGACAGATCTTTGACGGACGCGTCCTCCCCGTAGCGGAGAATCCGGGCGTATTCCTCGGCCGATTCCGGGCCCGGGCGAAGATACAGTTGCTGGTACATGCCGGCAAGGCGCCGGATCGCGTCCCGGCCCGTCCATTCCAGGCGGTCTTCCTCTTTATTTCCTTCACCCATGGTTCAATCCTCCTTCAGGGATATTTCGTCCTAATCAATAATTGGCTGTTGAAGGGAAGAATCCTGCCGGGGGCTTCACAGGACGGCCGGAAGCGGAAAGAAAAGGCCGCCTTTTCAACAAATATGGCATCCAACACGTCGACCCGCCTCGTATGAGGCGGGTCGGACTTGTTTCAGTACCCTGATCAGAAACGCTTTTCCAGCGTCAGGACGTTCCGGCCGTCCCGGTATTCGTAGCGCATGTTGTCCATGCTCTTCTTGACCATATAGATGCCCAGGCCGCCGATCTGCCGGTCCTCCGCAGAGAGCGTCACGTCCGGGTCCGGCTTTGCCAGGGGATCGTAGGGTGTACCGCTGTCGATAAAGGTGACCGTCAGGGTTTTCGTTTCCGCCGAAGCCTCCGCCTGAACCGTGGCGGTGCCGGTCCCCGGCGCGTAGGCGTAGTGAGCGATGTTCACGAAGATCTCCTCCACCGCCACATCGATCTGCATCTGTGTTTTCATCGGGCAGCCGGCGGCTTCCAGCTCCCCGTCCACAAAGGCCAGGACCCGGGCCAGGTTGTCAACTGTCGCCTCGACCGTCAGCGACGGGGTCTTCTTTTCAGATCCGATATAGTGGAAGCCCAGCATCGTGATGTCGTCAAACTGCGGGGCGTCGCCGACGAAGGCGTCAATGGCTCCGGCCACGTTCCGGAGAAGCTGTTTCGGCGCGGCGCCGGGGTCGCTGTTGAGGGCGGCCAGCATCCGTTCGCTGCCAAACAGTTCATCCCCGGCGTCCGTGGCCTCCGGTACGCCGTCCGTATAGACGAAGAGGCGGTCGCCGGGACGCAGCTCGAAGGGATGCTCGCGGAAGCGGACGCCCTCCATCGCGGCGACGGCAAGGCTGTGGCGGTATTCGACCAGCTCATAGCGGCCGCCGGCGCGGCAGATGGTCGGGTGCTCATGGCCGGCGTTGGCGGCAATGCCTTTACCGGTGGATATCTCGATAATGGCGAGCCAGACCGTGACGAACATTCCGCCTTCGTTTTCTTCGCAGAGCTGCTCGTTGACGTTCCGGAGGATCTCCGCGGGGCTTTCGCCGAGCTGGGCGTGGTTTTTGATCAGCGTTTTGGCGACGACCATGAAGAGCGACGCCGGAACCCCCTTGCCGCTCACATCCGCCATGACCAGCGCGACATGATCGTCATCCACGCGGAAAAAGTCATAGAAATCGCCGCCGACCTCCTTGGCGGGATCCATGGTGGCATACAGGTCAAATTCGCTGCAGGAAAAATCATCAAAGTTCCGCGGCAGCATGCTGGTCTGGATATTCGCGGCGGCGGTCAGTTCACCGACGATCCGCTCCTCCTTGGCGGTGACGTCCTTCAGGTCTGCGATATACTGCTGCAGGGAGTCGGTCATCTGATTGAAGGAATTCGCCAGGCGGCCGATTTCGTCATCCGTATTCACATCGGTCCGCTGGTCCAGGTTGCCGTCGCTGATTTCCTGCACATCCGAGGTCAGCTTTTTCAGCGGATCGGATATCTTCCTGGAAAAATAGCCGGCGGTCAGGGTGACGACCAGCAGGATTATCGTGATCAGGACCAGGCTGTTCTGCAGGACGGTTAAAACATTATTGCCCACCGAGGATACGACGGTTTCCGTGTTGCTGTCGATGCTCGACCGGATTTCCAGCGCGGGAGCGATGACGGTGGAAACCGGGCTCATTACGCAGAGGGTCCAGTCCGTGGAGTCGATTGTCGCAAAGGCCACATAGACGGCGTCGTCCCCGTCGCCGGAACGGATGATCCCGTCCTTTTTTTCGAGGATCTCGTGCCCGATGTCCTTCAGGATGCCGTCCCTGTCCGGGTCGAATATGCTGTAGGTTGTCTGCCGCGCGGGATCGGAGTCCCTGTCGGCGATGACGCTGCCGTCATTGTTGATCATGATGGCCGCGTTCGGATCCTCGATGCCGTCGTTGACCATGGCCGCGTTCAGGTCGCTGATCAGGATATCCATCGCCACGCAGCCCAGGAAGCTTCCGTCCGTGCCATAAAATGGCGCGACGCAGGTGATCGTCAGACCCCTTCCGTATGAGTCCCAGTAGGCGCCGGTGAACACAGGGGTTCCTTTTTCTTTTCCGAGGTTATACCATGATGAGCCGCGGTACTCAAAATACTGGTTTTCTTCTCCGGCCGCCAGCTGTGAGAACTTGTCGTAACTGATCATCAGGCCGTCTTCCGTGCCCATGTAGATCGTCAGGATGTCGTAGAGGCCGCCCGCGATCGGCGTAAAAACATCCTCCATATTTCCGAGCAGTTTGCTTTCGGCCTTCAGGCTTTCGTAGTCCACGTCCTCGTTTGCCAGGAGCAGCTGGATGGTCCATTTTCCGGCGTTTTCTTCCCTGGCGAACCCGACCTCCCGTTCGGGATACTCCTCCGCCCTGGCGAACAGGGAGGAAGCGTAGCTGGCGGCATAGCCGGTGGCTTTCTGGTAAAGGGAAAGCTTTTGTTCCGCGAGGACGGCTTTGTCCTGGGCCTGCCTTTCCGTGCTGCGCTCCAGTTCCGCCTTCATCGCGGCGGTACTGATTTCCGAGGCTTCCATGCCCAGCTGCGTGGATCCGTCCACGGCCGCATTCCGGATGGAAAAAATGGCTGAAAACCCGATCACCGTCGCGAAAATCAGGGCCGCCATGGAGAACGTGATCGTTGTGACAACCATCTTTTTCGAGACGGAGGGCTCGGTCATGTCAGTATAGCCCAGCTTCCCCATGACCGTTTCATCCACGATCAGCGTCGCGACGATCAGGATGACGGCGCCGATGATCTGGTAAACCGTGGCGGGCGTATAGGGCGTACCCATGATCCGGCTCATCCAGGGCGCCATCAGGATGGTGATGATAATCTCCGACGCGAAAATCAGGGAGGCGCGGATGGCCGAGACGTGTTTCTGGCAGCTGATCTGGATGATGCCGTAGACCGCGCGGATGAACACGCCGATGAAGACGGCGCTGATCCAGAACGCCCGGTCCATGGGCAGCGTAAAGGTCGTTTTTCCCGCGAAGGCTTCAAGGCCCCAGACAATGAGGGAAAAGACCACCGAAAAAGCCAGCTGGGTAAAAGTGAGGGCGGAACTGTCCTCGTTGGAGCCGAGCAGGGATACGCCTACGACATAGGTGGCGAAGAATATATCCGCAATGACCAGGTAACCGACGTTCTGGGACAGAAAGGAAACATCGCCGTTCCCGCCGCCGAACAGCAGGACCAGCGCGATGATGGCCATCACGGTCGCGATACCGGAGAAGAAATGGACCTTTTTCCGCAACAGCAGCAGGATCGGCGTGATGAATACAAAGTAAAGGCTGACGACGCTCGAAATATCGACGGAATCCATATTCCGGGATCCGAGCAGGATAAAGCTGTTGAAACCTGTCAGCAGCAGGGCGAAGAACGCGCCCTTGCGAAGCGTCCCTTTCCGGATGGCCCGGAGATGCCGGGGCTGGAAAACGGCCAGCACAATCATACCGATCAGGTTTGTGATACAGACAAAGGTAAAGGTGGAAACGCTTTCCGGAACGTTGCTCAGGAATACATACTGGATCGCCGCAAGAAAGGTGATAAATACAAGTCCCAGGGTCGGAAGGGCTGTTTTGCTCATCCTCATGAATGGATCCCTCTCTTTAATGCAGAGTCTGCCGTTCGGTCACGATGTATTTTGCGAGCAGGAACGCGGGATCGTAGGATTCCTTGATTTTCCGGAGCCCCGGGATCCCCAGGTCTTCTTCAAAATTGATATACGAGGAAGGGGAAACGTTGAGTTTGGTGGATTCCTGCCGCAGGACGCGGTAAACCCCCGGAATGTCCCTGACGCCTTTTTCAATGAGCACGTCGTAACAGGTGTCGTTCAGCTTTGTCCCGTAACAGAATCCGATGATCCGCCCGTCGAGCCGGAGCACTGTGCCGGAAAGGCGCCACCGGCTGAAATGCGCCAGCTGTTTCCGGATACCGGACATCTCCAGCTGCAGGGCTTTCTCGTCATGGGTTTCCGAATTGACCTCGAACCAGTATCCTGCAAAGGCCAGCACCGCGTCCAGATCCGCGGGGGTCATTTCCCGCACTTCGGCCCTCTCCCCGTAGTCCCGCCAGAAGGAACGGATTTCCGTGCGCCTGCGGGCGTGAAGCTTGCCGGGAAACTCCGCCATGGTGCGCCAGCTGATCATATATTCGGCCAGGTCTCGGTTCTCCAGGTAATCAAACCGGTCCGGAAAAGCTTCCTTCAGCGAAGCGGCGGCCTTCTTGGTCAGGGTGACAAACTTCACCTTTTTCCCGTAGGCAGCCGCGTCTTCCAGGATCCGCCCGAACATTACGCCGGGCGCTTCGCCGCCGAGGGGAGCGAGGTATACGCGGTAGGTGTCGTCACACAGGCGGCTCCGGAGCGTGTAGAGAACGCCGTTTTCCACACACACGCAATCCCCGTATTTTTCCGCCAGCGAAACCATGCTGACGGGGGAATGCTGGCAGGAGCCTTCCCCGAAGGCGGACGTGTAGGGGTAGAGCATGTCGTAATCCGCCGGATCGACCGGCCTGAAAGGCAGCTTTCCTGGTTCCGTCATGATGGGAACACTCCTATCCTTCGGCGTTCAAAATGTCCGAAAAGCATTTCATCTTATTAATATAGCACAGATTGATGTTTTTTCATATTTTTCTTTTTCTCCGGCCGGGGCGGACTTAGCTGAAAGGGTGAACGCGCGGATTAAAAAGGGACGGAGGATTTCCTCCGTCCGTACAGACCTGTGACTGAATGCGGATGATCCATCAATAAAAGCTGTCTTCAAAGCTTTGATCATTATCCGTGTTCTCGGGCTCGTAGATGAAATCCAGGGAATTCCTGGGCGTATTGGACGCGCCGGGCGTTTCGTGCGTATCGGACGCATCGCTGTAATAAGAAATGACCAGGGAGCATGAATCCGAGAACCAGCACCATTCCCCCTTATCGTACGTGGTGTCGCAGCCCGGGTTCTTTTTCTCGTATTCGGTGCCGCCGGCTACCGCTTCCAGCGATGCCTCATCCAGCGCTTCCTTGACGGCGCCTTCCGCTTTCGCGGACTGCGCCTGCTGGCTGACTTCCTTTTCCTTCAGGAATGCCAGGATGGCATCTTTCGGGATGCTGAATCCTGTTTTTGCGGCAATGCCGGCATACAGTTCGGCGGCTTCCTCGACGCTGGCCTTGTGAATCGGCGCCCTGAAACCGTATACCTCAAACAGGCCGCAAAACCTTTTTTCCATGAAAATGCCGAGAATCAGCGAATCATCCAGCCCTTCATCATATAACCGGAGAAGCACGTCCTCCGGCCGGCTGTATTTCTTCTCAAACAGGAACGTCGGCAGGTAACGGTATACAGGTTCCTCCTGCGTCAGCGCCCGGAGGCTGCCGGCGTCCGGAAGGGAAAGCGGCTTCAGGCAAAGCCTGCCGCCCGCCAGCACCGGCGGCTCCGGAAAAAGTTCCTTCATGTTATCGGTCCGTTCTATGTACATGGCGATCTCCTCCGGGCGGACGCAGGCCGGGCATTCCCGGCTGCCGCGGCCGGCAAAATCCACACAGCTATGATTCGACGGGGAACCGGGGCAATCCTGTATTTTCACTTGTCCTTTTCAGGGCGTTTATAGTATGATATAACAAAGCAAAAGCACAGAAAGACGGGGATCCATTTGTACGAAGATATGATCCTTCGTTTCTTCCGGGAGGATATCGGCGGAATCCTGATCACCGGCGAAGACGGCAGCGTACTGTATGAAGACGAAAAGGCCGCGTCCATTCGGACCGGAAAAACCAACTGGAGAGCGGCCTGTCCTCCGGCAGCGCCCGGACAGAAGGCGGAAATGTGGGACCTGCTGCATTCCGACAGCGGAAAAACCTACATGGTGATGACATCGACCTTTACGGACAGCGACGGCATCAAGCAGATCCACCACCTGACGGACATCAGCATATATATGGGCCTGTACAGGGATATCACGGATTATTCCAGGACGCTGAAAACCGAAAAGGACCGCGACGGGCTGACCGGGCTGTATAACAAGGGCAAGTTCATGGAAATGAAACGGACCCTGCTCCGGAACCGGGAAGCGATCGCCGTGTTCATGATGGACGTCAACAACCTGAAACAGATGAATGACAATTTCGGCCATGAGGCGGGCGACAGGCTGATCCGGAAGGCGGCGGAGAGCCTGAAGAGGATCGAAGCCCGGAACGTCATGCCCTTCCGGACAGGCGGAGACGAATTCGCGGTCGTCGCCATCCATGTGACCCGGGAAGAAGCGGCGGAAATCCGGCGGAACTGGGAGGACGGGCTGGCGGAACTGAACCGGGCCGGGGACGGCATTCCCTGCGTGATCGCCTGCGGATTTGCCTTCGGGGAGAAGGATTATGACCTGGACGAGGTTCTCGCGCTGGCGGACGCGCGTATGTACGAGGACAAGAAGGCGAAGAAACTCAGGGCGGGACAGCCGCCGGCAAGGTAAAATCCATCCCGGGGAAACGGAGCATGTCCGGGCAACGGAATTGTAAAGAATTGCTTTATTATTCGGGCTGAATGATGTATACTATTCCCATTGGATCGAGCCAAAGACGATTGATATAAGGAGGATTTGCAACCATGACCATCACCAAGAACATGAACGGAACCACCCTGGAGATCGCCCTGGAGGGACGCCTGGATACGATGACCGCCCCTGAACTGGAGGCTGAACTGAAGGAATCCATGGACGGCGCTGACAGCCTGGTGCTGGATTTCAGCAAGCTGGAGTACATTTCATCCGCCGGGCTGCGCGTACTGCTGTCCGCCCACAAGGCGATGAGCGGCAAGGACGGCATGAAGGTGACGAACGTCAACGAAATCGTACAGGAAGTGTTCGAAGTGACCGGCTTCGCGGATATCCTGACGATCGAATAACCACCATCCGGCATCCATTCTTTTGAAAGAAAGGGCATGGCATACCATGAAGACAGATATTATTACGGTTTCCAGCAAGGGAAACCGGATCGGCACGGCGCTGGAGCAGGCGGACAAAGTGGCGGCCTATAAAGGGCTGAGCGGGAAAAACGCGCTGCATCTGCGGCTCCTGACCGAGGAAATGATGGGCATGATGCGTTCCATCACCGGGGAAACGGAAGGCAAGTTCTGGATCGAGGACCAGGACGACGAGTACCGCCTGCACCTGCAGGTCAAGAGCCGGCTGAGCAGCGAGAAACGGGAAAAGCTGCTTTCCGCGTCCAGCAGCGGAAGAAATGAATCCGCGAAGGGACTGATGGGCCGGCTGCGGGATTTCTTCGACTGGGGCAGCGACGAGGAACTCGCGTCCTATTCCGGATTGCTGTATTCAGCGGACATGTATGAACACAGCACGTCACCCGCGCTGGACCTGGAATGGTCCATGCGGCGGTATGAAAGCGAACTGTCCGCCAGAATGCAGCAGAACGACGCGGCCGCCCTGGAAGCCTGGGACGAACTGGAGAAGTCCGTCGTCACCCACGTGGCGGACGATATCAAGGTATATATCCGCAACGGGACCGTGGAAATGGTGATCCTGAAAAAACTGGCCTGAGCCGCCTGAACGTTTTTACGGGAAAAGGTGACGCACTCATGAAATTTCTGAAACAGCATGCCGCGGTCAAAAGCATCGGCGGGATTATATTGCTGCTGGTTGTTTTCTTCGCGATTGTCAGCATCATCGGCTACAACAGTTTCACGGACGCACTGCTGAACCAGTATTCGGACGGAGCGTTCCTGACCGCGGAAACCGCCGCACAGCTGGTGGACGCGGACAGGATGGAGGCGTACGCGCAGAGCGGAGGCGCGACGGAGGAATACCTGGACGTCCTGGACCAGATGGACCGGCTGTGCAATTCCTCCGGGTCGACTTTTATCTATGTGATCCTGCCGGACCGGAGCGATTACGCGCATATCACCTTTATCTTTTCCACGATTGACCATGACAGCAAATATACCAAATACGATTTCGGCTATGTACGGGATACGACCAACGACGAATACCGGGATAAATACCGCGCGCTGTATGAACAGGAAGCGGACCGGGAACTGGTGATCCGGGACCGGGGATATATCGAAACGGATCCCCATATTACCGCGATGATCGGCCTGAAAAGCAGGACGGACGGGCAGGTGAAAGCCATCCTGTGCGTGCAGCGGCAGATGGACGTGCTGGCCAACGCCCGGCAAAGATACCTGAACAAGATCATCCTGACGCTGATCGTCCTGGTCCTGCTGGTGGTCATCGGACAGAGCCTGTTCCTGCACCGTACGCTCCTGCGGCCGCTGAAACTGATTTCAGATGAGACGAAGCGGTTTTCCAGGGAGAGCGTGAAAGCGGAGAAAAAACTGGGCGAAACCATCCGGAACAAGGACGAGATCGGCCACCTGGCCGCCTCCATCGACAAAATGGAGGACCGGATCCAGGATTACATCACATCCATTACGCAGATTACCGCCGAAAAGGAACGGATCAATACGGAACTGAACCTGGCGGCCAGGATCCAGGCCTCGATGCTGCCGCATATCTTCCCGCCCTTCCCGGATCGGAAGGAGTTTGATATCTATGCCAGCATGGACCCGGCAAAAGAAGTCGGAGGAGACTTCTTTGACTACTTCCTGATCGACAGGGACCACCTGGGTATGATCATGGCGGACGTCAGCGGGAAGGGCGTTCCCGCGGCGCTGCTCATGATGGCGTCCAAGATCATCCTGCAGAGCGTCGCCATGCTGGGCCAGACTCCGGGGGAAATCCTGACGAAGACCAACGAGGCGGTCTGTTCCAGCAACCAGGCGGAGATGTTTGTCACTGTCTGGGCCGGGATCCTGGAGATTCCGACCGGGAAGCTGACCGCCGCCAACGCCGGGCATGAGTATCCGGTGCTGAAGAGGGTGGACGGGGACTTTGAAATATTGAAAGACAAGCACGGGTTTGTGATCGGCGGCATGGAAGGCGTCCGATACACGGAATATGAAATCCAGCTGAATCCCGGCGACAAGCTGTTCCTTTATACGGACGGCGTTCCGGAAGCGACGGACGCTGACGGGGAGCTGTTCGGAACGGAACGGATGGTCGAAGCGCTGAACCGGGAGAAAGACAGTTCACCGGAGCAGGTGCTGCAGGGGGTACGCCGGGCGGTGGACGCTTTCGTGAAGGACGCGGAGCAGTTTGACGACCTGACCATGCTGTGCCTGGAATACCGGGGACAGCCGGAAAAACATCTTCCGGATCAGGCATAAAAGACACAACTGAAAATGATTCGGACCTGATCAATTACCGGGCAAAAACGGCCCCGCTGTTTCCGAAGGGGGATATTTATGCGGACAGAGAAAAACGGCGATCGCGTCATCGCGTGCCCGGAGGGAAGGATCGACGCTTCCAACGCCGCGGACATGCAGAAGGAACTGGAGGCTGTCCGGGCGGAGAATGACGGCTGCGAGCTGGAACTGGACGCCGGCGGACTGGAATACATCTCCAGCGCGGGGCTGCGGGTGCTGCTGCAGCTGACCAGGTCCCAGGGAAAGCCGCTGGCCGTGGTCAACGTCACGCCTGCCGTGTATGAAATCATGGCAATGACAGGATTCACGGAATTGCTTCGCGTGAAGAAAGCCTACCGGAAGGTGGACGTGGACGGGTGCGAAGTGATCGGCAGGGGCTATTACGGAACGATCTACCGCATCGACGATGAGACCATCGTGAAGGTATACAAGGGAAAAGACAGCATTCCCATGATCGAAAATGAAATATCCATGGCGAAGAAAGCGTTCCTGGGCGGGATCCCCACGGCGATCGCGTATGATATTGTGCAGGTCGGCGAGGACTACGGCTCCGTGTTTGAAATGCTCAGGGCGTCAACCTATATGGAATGGATCCGGCATTCCCCGGAAGACAGGGAACAGATCGTGGACAGTTATGCCCGCTTCCTGCGGCAGGTGAACAGTACTGTGCTGGACGGCGGGACGCTTCCTTCCGCGAAGCGGCGGTTCCTGGATTACCTGGAGGGTGTAAAGGGCGTTCTTCCCGCGGACCAGTACGGGCGGCTGAGGCAAATGATCGCGGCCGTTCCGGAAAG
>JAEEGL014203594.1_pt1 | contig 14635 bp, 17 predicted proteins | sample 9134231 | NCBI WGS metagenome assembly JAEEGL01 (sample SAMN16246548, study PRJNA631951) | gut metagenome | biome: gut microbiome; feature: rumen; material: fiber-attached | host: Bos | place: Iran: Karaj | collected 2018-10 | reverse complement strand
TCATCGTTATCATCTAAATATTTATTAACTTTTGAAAGTTTATTTTTGATATATTCATTGATAGCGTCTGTAACTTCTAACTTGTTACCTCTAATATTGTATTTCATATCATTCCTCCTAATACTAGAGTATCATAATTTATAGTTTTATGCTATATTTTCACCCAAATTTTACAAAAAAAATACACCGAAGTGTATTTAGATTAAATAGTTGCCATTTCGACTTCTCTTACATTAATAGCTTGATTACCTTTAGCAGTTTCTATTAATGTAAATTCAACTATTTCACCCTCTTTTAGGGTCTTATAGCCTTCTTGTTCAATTGAAGAATAATGAACAAAGATGTCTTCATCTACTAGTCCTTCATATTCGATAAATCCGTATCCTTTTTCATTATTAAACCATTTCACACGACCTCTACTCATATAACACCGTCCCTTCTTAGTTTAATAATAATACTTCTATTTTATGTGCACAATAAAAAGCATACCCAAAAAATCGACAATAAAATTGCATTTGTCATTAAATGGCTTTTTCTTGTCATAAAGATAATAAATTATAAAAATATATAAAAAAATATGATTATTTTGCATATATTCGCTAATTTCACACGCATTCTAACATTTAAATATTTTTATCATTTAGTATATATAAAAGAGGTATAGACAATGAAAGCATTAATAATAGATTCTATAATGAAAAATATATCTAAAAATTATGATTATAATGAAATAAAACTTGCAGAAATTAGATATGGATTGGAAACAATATATTTAACAATTACAAAAACTATTGTAGTAATAATTATTTCTTTACTTATGGAAACTATTAAGGAACTACTCTGGTTTATGCTTTTCTATGGAATTCTTAGAATTGTTGGCTTCGGATTACATGCTAAAAAAGCATGGCATTGCTGGGTATTTTCATTAACACTTTTTTCTTTAATACCTTATTTAATCAAAGTATTAACAATTAATTTTAAAATACAACTAATTATTTTTTTAATATGTATTTCTTTATTTGCTATATATGCTCCAGCAGACACGGAAAAAAGACCACTTATACACAAAAAGAAAAGGCTGATATATAAAGTATTAACAGTTCTTATTTCAATATTATATACAATTCTTGCTTACTTTTCTAAAAGTATAATATCTAACTCATTAGTATTTGCATGTATAATGCAAGTTTTAATGATATTACCTATTAGTTATAAGCTATTAGGTCTTAAATATGATAACTATAAGAGTTATAGAAAAGGAGGTAAATTATGAAATTATTTGCAAGTGTTGCTGCATTTTTAGGAGCATTAGTTGCTGCTACTGCTACTACTGGTTGCATCATCGTTTATGTTGATGAACCAGAAATGCCTGCATCATTATTATAATGAAATAATAAAAAAATCTGGATTATTCTTTATCTAGGTTTTTTTATATGTATTTCTGTTGTAAATAGCAAATCCGTTTTATCTTGATTAACTACAATATTACTATTACTCTTTATTAAAGATTTAACTATATATAGTCCAAGACCACGGCCTTTTCCTTTTGTAGAATAATTTTTATTACTTATTTTACTAATATCAATTTTGCCTTTATAGCTATTAGTTAATTCTATAATTATTTCTGTCTCTTCTTCGTAAACATCAAAGTTAATGGTTTTTTTATTGCTATTCTCACTTGCCTCGATTGCATTATCAAACGTTATACCTACTATTTTACATACGATTGCATAAGTTTTAGAGTCAAGGTTTGTCAAAACATTTGATAATTGTCTTGATATATTGATATGAATATCAAGATTTTTATGTTTAATTTCATTTACTTTATAATAAATAATTCCTTTTAATCCAGATGGTAGTTTATATATATTTTTAATATCGGTCCCTTTTTTACTATAGGCATTTATCAAATCGTTTAATGTTTCATTAAATTTTTTACTATTTTTATTACTATAACTTTTCAAAATTAATAAGTTATTTAACATTTCATGTCTAATTACCCTATCTTCATCAATTTTCTTCTCGTAATTTGTAATAAAATCTAACAATGCCTCAGTTTTAGAAACTTCATTTTCTACCTTTTTCTCATTATATATAACCATCATAATGAAAACTGTGAATATTATTAATAAAACAATACTAGTCACATAATTTGTATAAGAAAGAGATGAAATATTTCTAAAAGCCAAAACTAGCGTAGTAATTAAGAATGATATTAAAATAATCAATGGTATTATACTTTTATTAAATAATTTTAGTATATTGTTAACTAATTTTTTAATATGTTTACTTCTTGAAAATAAATAAGCTAACAAAGTTATTGAAAAAGATAGTATAACTTTAGCAACTATTTTTTCATCTATAGTTTTTAAATCTAAAATTTTAGTTATTATCAAGAAAAAGTCTAATATTATTTCAGATACAACCACAAAAATATAACTAATAATGCCATATACTAATGTTTGCTTTAAAGATTCGTTGTATATAATCAATTCTAAAAACAACACTAGACCAAAACTAATATATGCTCTTAATGCATTTACATTTATATATGTATTATATGAAATAAAAACGCCAGCAATAATTATAAACAAATAGTTTAAAAGTGTATATTTGTATTCTCCTCTATTAGATAATTCTTGATATGTTTTAAGCTGAATATATATAACTATTATCGAAAGTAATGTGTATATGATAAAATCAATCCATTTCATACTTTTCTATCTCCTTCTTATGACTATTAGTTACAGCATACTCACTCGAACCGTCTTTGAATATTACTATCATTTTATTCCAGTCTATTTCTTGAACGTTCTTCATATTTAATATTTTACCTTTCGCAGACACTATAAAGTAATCAGGTAACATTTTAATTATTTCACTAATGGTTATATTTTGAAAATAATCTTTATCTTTAGTGACTATTTTAGTACGTCTCCCATCTCTTTGAATATAATTTATACTATTCAAATTAATGTTATGTGCAACATTTTTATAAATATAATGATATACTTTTTCTTTATTTAACATTTTTAAACAAATATCTATATCTTCAGAAAGAGCTTTTTCAATAGAATTAAATTTAGGGATAAAATCTAATATTTGTAGTCTTTGCTTATATACTTCATAGTATAATGACTCATGAGCAGTAATAATTATAATTGGACTATTCCAATCATTAATTTTATTTCTAATTGTTCTTGCTATTTCTATTCCATCACCATTTGGAAGTTCCAAGTCTAGAATATAAATATTTACATCTTTTTTAATTTCAATATAATTTAGTAATTTATTCGAATAATCATCAAATTCATGCAATTTAAAATCAATTTGATTAGACATCATATTACTAATTATAATATCGCATATTTTCTTTCTATGATGAGTGTTATCATCAACCACAACAAAATTAAGCATTTAAATCACCCAAATAACTATATCACAAGAATATTTTCATATCAACAAAAAAATAAAGCCATAGGCTTTATTGTAATTCACTAACAGACATGGTATATAAGCTTTCAGGATCAATTGGGTTATTCTTGTAGTATATTTCAAAATGTAACATAGAAGCGTCCTCATTATCTATTTTTGATCTATCACTAGAAGCAATTATTTCTCCTTGCGAAACATGATATCCTACAGTTACTAAAACATCTTTAATATTACTATATACAGATATCAGATTTTCATTATGTTTTATTTTTAATATTTTACCATATACTTCGCTATCTTCAATAGATATTACATCTCCTTGCAAAATTGAGACTACATCGAACTTATCATCAGAAATATAATCTACACCATTATTTTGCATATAAGTATCTCCATACAAGATTAATGATTGTTCTTGTTTAGTTTGGTCTGACTCGAAATCATAAAAATATCTTCCAATTTTTACTTTATCTGATACATAAGGCCTGATTACCAATTCAATTGAAGGCTCAACATTTACAACAGGAATTGCTGTTGATTCAAACACACCATCTAAAGTATATTGATAAATTGGCCTTTCATTTAGATAACTTTGTATACCTGATAATACTAGAATAACACTCATAACCATTACTGAAATAATACCAAGATAAATTACTGGTAATAAATATTTAGAAATCTTTCCCATTTTCACTCTCCTACATATAGAGTGAACTTTTTTTAATTAATTATGCATTATTTTTACTCCTGTATAATAATGTTTTAATATTTCATCATATTTATACCCCATTTTTGCCATAGCATTAGCACCATACTGGCTCATCCCTACACCATGACCATATCCTTTAGTACTTATGTTTACTTTAGAATTATCGTATTTTATTTCAAAATCAGTCGATCTTAAACCTAATAGAGTTCTAAATTTTGTTCCTTTAAAGGATTTACTATTTATTTTAATATTCTTAACTCTTCCTGATTTATATCTTTTAATATCTATTTTATTAATACTTTTATCACCTATATTTAGTTTTTTTAAGAAATCCTTAACTTTATAAACTTTGGTACCCTTTTTATATGAATAATTACTATCCCATGAAGAATCAACACTAACTAAATAATCTAATTTTTGTGAAAAAACATTTTCAACATTTTCTGTTCTTCCATTTGAAATAGAAAAATAGAAAGCAATTATTACATCATCATTATAAGTTAAATACTCACCTCTGGTTTTTTCTACATTCTTCTTAATCTTAGAATAATACTTATTATAACTTTTGCCCCACTTTTTCTTCATTTCATCTATACTTATATAACATTGATCTTTAGTAGTAGCAGTTAAATCATAAGTTTTCTTTTTTTTCATTTTATAAAGGGCATATGTTCTAGCAGCAACAGCCATTGCCTTTAATGCTTCATTATTAAAAGAAGCTGGCATTTCACATGATACTACTCCCACTACATATTCTTCTAAATCAATGTTGATAATACTATCATTTTTAAGAACATTAACAGTTTTAGTTTTTAGATTATTTGCAAGTACTATTTCATTTTTTTGAACATTTACTATTTCTCTTTTTTCTTTTTTATAACTTGTAATCAGTAATATTAATACAACAAAAAATACCATGAATTTTCTTTTCATGGTAAATTTTATTCAATTAATGATTTAATATTCTAGATTTTTCCATTTCATATTCTTCTTTTGAAAGAATTTTATCATCATACAATTTTTTTATTCTTTCAAGTTCATCATATTTACTATTTTGTCTTTTATTCTTTACATAATTACTATTAGATGCTTCATATAGAATATATGCTACTAAAGCAATAACACCTGATACTTGATTGATAAATAGGAAAACAATTGTCCATATAAGAATACTATCTTTATGTATCTCTATTTCTTCATCATTCATCTTAGAATAATCATTAAACTTAGAGCCTCCAATTATTAATGGCACTCCTATTATTGCACCTATAATTGTTAAACAACACAATATTCCAATAACAATTGAAATAATACCAGCGACTTTAAGTAAAGTTCTATTCATATTTACCCTCCAACTTCATAATTTTGTTAATTCTTCTTTCATGTCTTGGTTCTTTAGAATACTCTGTTTTTACAAAATTATCAACCACTTTTTTATAATCTTTTAAATTTTCACCAAAAGCTATAACATTTGCCATATTATGTTCTTTTGCAAGCTTTGCTTCTTCTTCAGTACATACTCTTGCACATCTGATACCTTTTATTTTATTAGCAGCTATTGACATACCAATTCCTGTACCACATATAAGTATACCTAAATCTATTTTTTTGTCTAGAACTGCTTTACATACCTTTTCAGCATAATCTACATAGTCAACACTCTCATCATCATTTGTGCCATAATTAACACATGAATATCCACTATCGTGTAGATAATCAATGATTTTTCTTTTTAACTTTACACCTCTATGGTCATTACCAATTCCTATTTTCATTTTTCTTCCTCTTTTACTACATTCGTTTTAGCTAGTAAATCATGTAGCCCTCTTCCATCATTTCTCATAATCATAAATGCAAGAGACCCCAATAATAATCCAATTTCAACTAATTGAAGTACTTGGCTATATTTTAAATAAGCAACTTTGCTCATATATGCAACAAATAAAATTGTTAGGCCTGATGTTATTAAATTGTTAATTACTGCAGAATTCAATAATACCTGATAAAACTTTAGTTTCCCCTCTTCGTTATCAATCATTCTAATTTTTAGTATTTTTTTACCAAGAGTTTGACCTTTATTTATAAACTGAAATCCTACAAAATAAACTATACTAACTACTAAACTAATAATATTGATATTTATACTCTTTTTAGCTAAGCTATATGACATGTTTTCCAACATTTCCGTGCCATTTTCATCTTTTATTACTTCTTTTAATGTTTCTGTATATCCTTCATATTCTTTCATATATTCATCATAATGTGGGTTTAGTATTTGCACGCGTGCAAATAAAGATGCGATTAACGCCACTATAAAATAATCTAATATATATGCAACTACTCTTTTTCCTGTAACTTTTTTCATAAATTCACCTACTTTTTAAATATTGATAATATTCCTTTCTTTTTTTGTACTATTCCTTCAAGTTTATATTGACTGTTAATATTTCTATATATTGAATTTGCAAGATCATATACTGTTCCTTCAGCTATTGTATAATTCTTTTTAGTTATACTTGCATCTGCTACTACAACAGGAACTCTTGTTGAAAAATTAATTTTGCATAATTCATGTTTTGCATTATACATTTGTCTTTCAAGCCCGTATAGTGATGAAATAAATAAGCCTATATTATTTTGTGATGTATAACTATAAATAGTTCCTATTACACTATCAATTTTTGATAGTCTATCTTTTATTTCCTCTATCGTCTTACAATCATCTATCTCGAAATTAACAATTATTAAATCTTCTTTTAATGTCTTAACTGTGTTTAATAATGTTGGACCATCGTATATAAATCCATTATCTGACGGCATGTATTTTAAATCATTATCATAAATGTTTCTTAATCCTGTTAAATAATTATTAATGGTCATACAATAATCTTTTTTTGCCATAACCATACATTTAGCACTAATCGATTTCAATGAATTAAGAGTATATGTGGAAGACACAGCATAATCATATAAATGAGGTATATTTACATTATCACATTTTACTGGAAATAAAGAATAAAACCTTATTGTGCTCAAATTTATTTGTCTAAATCTTTGATCTATTAATTCTTTAGTATAAGGTGTCACATCGATATTTGAATAATTGAAGAATAATATACTATCATTATCATTAAGAGCAAATCCGTCATTCAGTGCAAATACTCTTGTTTGACTTGGAACAGTTCTTGTATCGTATAATGTATTTACTTTTTTAGAAATATCTTTCCATTTTTCTCCGGATTCAACAATTAACATTTTATTAAAGTCTTTATATAATAGATTATTATCTGCTCCACCAACAATACCTATTTTAACACTATTTCCTAGTTCATAATTTAATGTACTCAAATTTTTTTCTATACTCTTATAATCATTTAAAGACTTTTGATTTAGTATTAGATGAACATATATTCCAACTTTAGTAAGTGCAGTTAATTCTTTCAAATAAGTTGCTAGTTGATAAACAGTTGTATCATTATCCCAATAACAAATTATATGTAATCGAGTACTAATTGTATTTAGTTGACCTATTAAATATTTTAATAAGTCATTATTCTTATAGTTTTCATTATTTATTGAATTATTAACAACACTATAAGTTAATGCTTCATTAATGCCAATACTAAATGTACGATACGCAGTTTTATAATCTAAGTCGCTACTAGTAATTGATGAAAACATACATGTTTTAGTTAACTTATCTAAATTAGGCATTAAACTTTCAGAATAAACATTATATGAATCTCTTTGTTCTACACCAAAACCATTTATTAATAATAAAATGTTCTTCTTCATATAATTATCCTCCTTTTCTTATTATACTCTATTCTTTGTCAAATTTAAATTGTTTATATGCTTCCATGACAAATAATATTGGAATAGAAACACATAATAATATAATCATATGTAAAGTTGGTATACTATAAGTTTGCAAAAATCTTGATAAATAAGGTATTTCCATCACTAATATTTGTAATAATATACTTGAAATAATTGTAAATATAACAAACTTATTTTCTTTAAAATTCATCTTAAAGATGCTTTTACTTTCACTTCTACAGTTTATAACATGAATATTTTGAATAAATACCATAAGTGCCAAAACATATGCTCTAGCATGAGAAACTTCCATTTTAACATGAGAAATTAATATATACCATATTATAAATACAATTATTCCTATAAATAGACCAGATAATAATATTTGGATAACTAGATTTTTTTCAAACAAACTTTCATTAGGACTTCTAGGAGGCTTTTTCATTATTAAATCTGTTTCCCTTTCAAATGAAAGTGCCATATCTTGAAGCCCATCAGTTACTAAGTTCAACCATAATAATTGAATTGCCACAAGTGGTATAGGTAAATTAAAGAGTATTGATAAAATGAAGAATAAAACTTCTGCAAATCCACAAGATAACAACATAATACTTATTTTTCTAATATTTGAATAAGCATTTCTTCCTTCTTCAATTCCAGCTACTATGGAAACAAAATTGTCATCAGTGATAATCATTTTTGCACTTTCTTTGGCAACATCTGTACCACTTCCCATAGCTACACCAATATTTGCTGCCTTAATTGCAGGTGCATCATTTACCCCATCACCTGTTACAGCAACAAACTCTCCATTTCTTTGAAGAGACTCAACTATTTTTAATTTTTGAAGCGGTGTTACTCTTGCAAATACTCTTTTATCCTCAATAAATTTATCAAATTTTTCTTCATCATCTATGTAAAAATCTAAATCGCTTCCTGTAACCACTTCATTTTGTGATGAAACGATGTCTAATTCTTTTGCAATGGCATAAGCAGTTAAAGCATGGTCACCTGTTATCATTAATACTTTTATTCCTGCTTTTTCACATTCATGGATAGAATTCTTTACTTCTTTTCTAACTGGATCTATAAATCCAACTAGACCAATAAATGTAAGTGAATTTATGTCTCTCTCAGTATATTCATTTTGCGGTTTAATTTCACCATCACATATTGCAATCACTCTATATCCTGCTGCTGCTAAAGCTTCATTCTGCTTTAATATTTTTGATTTATCTATTTTGACTCTTTTTTTGCCTTGAAAAGAGTACTTACAAAAATTTAGTATTACTTCAATTGATCCTTTTGCTGTGCAATAATCTTTTCCATCTTTTCTATAAAAGTATGCACTATATTTTTTCTCAGATTCATATGGAATAGAAACTACTTTTTTATACTTTATTTCATTAACTTTAAGTTTTCTTGCAAGTGCTAAAAAGGCAATATCAATAGAATCGCCAAATTTTTTCCAACCATGTTTATCTCTTTCTAACATTGCTTCATTATTTATATTACCTAACATTGCTATATACTTAGCATTCTCTATATTAGCATAATCGTATTCTATAATTTTTCCACTATCGTTATATCCATTTCCTTCCACTTCAAATGTTTCACCATTAGCAAGAACTATCATTTTAGCAGTTTGTTCATTAACTGTTAAAGTACCTGTTTTATCACTTGCAATCACAGTACAACTACCCAAACTTTCAACTGAATTTAATTTTTTAACAATAACATTTCTTTTTGACATTTTATCCTCTGCAATTGTTAATGCCATCGTAAGAGCAAGTGGTAGTCCTTCGGGCATAGCAGAAACAGATAATGCAACTACAGATAAAAATATTTCTATTGGTTTATAACCTTTTATAAATAAAATTATTGCAATAATGATTGAAATAATAACTATTATTAAGCTAATTTGTTTAGAAAATTTTTCCATTCTCATTGTAAGTGGTGACTTACTTTCTTCTGTTTGGGTAACTTTTTTGGCAATTTTGCCGACTTCTGTATCCAAAGCAGTACTAGTAACTACTGCAATAGTTCTCCCTGTTAGTACTGATGTACCGGCAAATAACATACACTTTTTATCACTATCACTTAAACTTAACTTTTCATTATTTTTAGAAACAGCAATGCTTTCTCCAGTTAATATACTTTCATCAACAGTTAAATTTGTACTATTTATAATTCTTGCATCTGCGGATATTTTACTTCCAGATTCTAAAACAATAATATCCCCTGGCACAATTTTAGATGAATCTATTTCTACTGTTTTATTATCTCTAATTACTTTTGAGCTTACTCTTATTAATTCCTTTAATGCTTCTGTATTTTTTTCTGCTCTATACTCTTGTATTGTAGATACTATTGCATCAACTAATATTATAAATATTATTGCACATCCATCTATTGTTTCTTTTCCAACAAATGATAAAATAGAAGCAATTATTAATATATAAATAATAGGGTCTTTAAAAGCACCGAAAAAAATTTGAAAAATATTCTTCTCTTTTTCTTTAGGCAGTTCATTTAAACCAAATTCACTTAGTCTTTGCTCTGCTTCTTTAGTAGTAAGACCATTCAAAGAAGTTTTTAAATCTTTTAATGCTGTTTTACTATCAAAATATGCATAGTCTTTCATACTATCAACCCCTATATTGTATAATAATATTATAATTTATAGTAGGCTTTTTTTCAAGAAAAAAGGAACAAATTAATTACCTGTTCCTAATATAATATCAAATGTTTTTTCTTCTTTACCTCTTATTACTTTCACCTTAACAGTATCACCTGGATTATATTTAAATAAATAATATCTTAATTCAGCAACCTTACTAACATTATATTTACCTATCTTAACGATTACATCACCTTTTTCAAGGCCACTTCCATATGAAGGCCCATTTGTTTCAACCCCAAACACTACTACTCCCCCAGTGATGCTACTATCTAAAAAAATACTATTTCTAAATAAAGAATATGTTGCATTAGTATCCCCCATACTTATTCCCAAATAAGCTCTTTTAATTTTTTCACCTTTTACTAAAGTTTGAGCATATTTAATTGCATCCTCAATTGGAATTGCAAAGCCAATTCCTTCTATTTGTGATTGAACTAATTTCATTGAATTAACTCCAATTACTTCACCATTTACATTGCAAAGAGGGCCTCCACTATTTCCAGGATTAATAGCCGCATCCGTTTGCATTACATTCATAATCCAGTCATTAGAATTAGACGAAACAGATACTTCAACCAATCTATTTTTACCACTTAATATTCCTCTAGTAACTGTCCCAGCATAATCTGAGCTAACAGGCGATCCAATCGTAAATACTGTATCTCCTACTTTTGTGTCATCGCTTTTTCCAAATTTAGCAACACTTTTAACATATTTTTTGTCAATTTTTACTACTGCTATATCTGCAAATGCATCACTTCCAAGAACTTTTGCATCTATCTTTTCTCCATCCATTAAAATAACTTTAATTTCAGTTGCATTTTCTATTACATGCTGATTTGTCAAAATATAGCCATTAATATCATATATAAATCCAGACCCTATTCCAACTAGTTTACTTCTTTTATAATTTTCTACAACAACAACTGCATCATATATTTTTTCAATCCCAGCAGAAATGCCTTTATCGGTAACAGTAACACTTTTTTCTACCTTATTAACCGTTTTAATAACAGAATTAGGATAATAATGAACTAACATATAAAAAGCAGCAAAACCGATACATATAGATATTGCTATTGTAATTAGATATGTTACTACTCTTCTCATGATATCACCCTATTCTATATAAGATATTTGCTTATAATTTTCTGGAAATCCCATTCTATATAATACCTTATCTATTCCAATACATTTTAGTTTAGATTCTAACCAATCCATTTCATATATTATTTCATTCATCATCATTTTGAAATCATCAGCTGTCAACAATTCTTTTAGTATAATTATTAATGCAAATATATCATGCTTACCATAAACATATTCATCATCTACTTTTGGTATGTTCAAAAGTTTATGATATCTACTATCAACTATACCTTTTTGTGTTTCATGATTATACAATATATCTTCATGAGCACATAAATTTCTGTAATTAGATAATATTGATAAATAATCTTCTAATGCTTCTGGGTTAACTTTATAATAACTAGCAATTTCTTCTTGATCTTCTGGTTTTATTATTGTAAATAATTCACTCATTAAACCAAAACTAAGAACTTTTACTCCTACCCACATCGGAATATAACCATAGTTATTAATATAATGGCTAGTTGCTTGATGTTGGTACCCATTTATTCTAATCTGTCTTTTTAATTTTCTAATTAAATCATTTATTCTTTTTATATTTTCTTTACTTCTATCAAAGTTATTTAAATTTAAATAGTCTTTTTCTTTATAACCATATTTCTTACTAAGAACATAACTAAATATTGATTTATAATTGTTTTCAACAATCAATATATTCTTAAATATTATATTTCTAAAAAACCTATCGAAAGTAAACAAAGAATACACTTCTTCAAAAGTACATCCCTTTACAAATCTTTTTGAACCAGTCTCTAAAAACGGAGATCTATATCCATTCAAAAAGAAATAGTTTTCCCTTAAAAGTACTTCACTGGCCTTATCATAATCATTAATAACCAAGCCTTTACTTTCTAGAATACTAATTTGTTCATCGATTGTTTTAAATACTTTTGCTCCCACTGTATTCTTCCCTTCTTATTCTATTCACATATTAAATTATAGCATTTTTAAAAGTCAATTTAAACATTTTTATTATGAATTATTATTAAAATTGACAAATAATTAACTTGTTATAGAAAGAAAAAACCTCAAAAGGGTTTATTTTAATAATTTTTCAAAAGCATTAGCATTTAAAATAGTATTTGATATAAATTCGCCTTTATAAAAATTCGCCCAATTATTAATAATACAAGGTGCGTTTTTTGCTTTTTCTAAAGAATCTATTTTAATAAAATTCAGTTTAATATTGTTCTTTTTTGCATAATCAGTTAATTCTTTTACCTCATATTCTACATAAGGGCATTCATTTGAATAATATATTGTAAAATCTTGTGAATCAATTTCCAAGCATCTTGCACTATCACTAAACTTAGGAGTATCTTTATCATCAAATTGTAGTGCTAATAGTTCATAATCATTAATTGAATCCACAACTTTAAATCCAAAGTATTCAAAGAATTTCTTTTCTCCCAAAAATGGTTTTTTCTTAGTTGATACCAAAGTACAAATACCACTCATTTTTTTGCTTTTAGCATCATTAATAGCATACTCTAATAGTTCACGAGCTATGCCTTTTCCTTTAAAACTTCCTGCTACCCAAAGATAATATATATATTCATAATTATTTCCTATTACTGGAGTCCATGCGGTTTCAACTGGTTCACATTCTATAAATGTTTTTCCTCTTGCATTTAGTTTTCTAAAAACATGACCATCATTCAGTTTACTTTTAATTCATTCTTTTTTCTTGTTAACGCCCTCTTGATGTTTAGGATCTCCAATTGCACAGCAAATATTCTCTTCATCAATATTATTTAAATCTAAATTAATATACTCATTCATCTTAATCCCTCCTTATCGCTACTTCTCTTTATTATTAAAGTAGGCAATAAGCAAATCTACTACTTCACGTATGATATTAGTGTAGCAGGAAATATATTTAATTGCAATTTTTGCTCTTTAATTAACCTTAAAATAATGATATTATTTCTTCTAATACTTTATTTCTATTATGAGAAGTATCGTAAGTGTTAATATTGTATTCTTTAAACTTCTTATTAAAGAAGGAATTTATTTCTATAAAATATCTTATATTTCCTTTTAATTCTACATCATTACACCAATATGTCCAATCGTCTTCATTATCATACTTTTTAATTTTATTATACATCTCTTTTTCAGTTATATCATTATAAGTTAAACCTATTATTTCATACTTTTTTTGATACTTCTCACTTTGCAAGAATGGCATTAACTGTTCAAAATCAATATGAGTTCCTTCTATAACATATTTTATATTATCATAATAAACATTGCCTTCAGATAATTCTACAAAGTATTTAATTAAAAATGGCGCTAAATTTCTAGCTGTTTCAATATCATTACCATCATGTTTTATTTTTAAATTTGGAAATGCTTCAAATCCACTAACAATATCATCTATGCTTATTATACTATATCCTTTGTCTTTAACAAATTTTTTAGCAAGAGTTGTTTTTCCACTCCTAGCAGCACCAATAATTAATATATTCTTATTCAATTAAATCACATCCTATCAATATTAGTTTTTAAAATTCTATACTGTTTTCATAATTTATTATATCATACAGCAAAATTTGAACAAAAAAACCCAAATAATTGGGTTTTTTATAAAACATATTAACGTTTACTAAATTGTGGTGCTCTACGTGCTTTCTTAAGTCCGTATTTCTTTCTTTCTTTGATTCTAGCATCACGAGTAATCATTCCATTTGTTTTAAGTGAAGCTCTAGTATCAGCATTTGCTAGCATTAATGCTCTAGCAATTCCTAATCTAATTGCACCAGTTTGACCAGAAAATCCTCCACCTTTAACTGCAATAAGAACATCATATTTGTCTTTTAATTCAGTTAATTCTAATG
>JAEEGL013229029.1_pt1 | contig 14635 bp, 13 predicted proteins | sample 9134231 | NCBI WGS metagenome assembly JAEEGL01 (sample SAMN16246548, study PRJNA631951) | gut metagenome | biome: gut microbiome; feature: rumen; material: fiber-attached | host: Bos | place: Iran: Karaj | collected 2018-10 | reverse complement strand
TGATTATATTGAAACAGAATGGTATATTTTAAAGAAATTCTTTGATGAAGGGTTATTCTATGAAGGTGTTAAAATTATGCCTTGGTGTCCACGTTGTGGAACCGGTTTAGCATCTCACGAAGTAGCTCAAGGTTATAAAGAAATTGATGCTAATACCGTAATTGTTCCATTTAAGAAGAAAGATGAAGATGCATATTTCTTAGTATGGACAACAACTCCTTGGACATTAATTTCTAATGTAGCTATTTGTGTTAATCCTAATGAAGAATATGTTAAAGTTGAATCACAAGGTTATAAGTTTATTTTAGCTAGTGCTTTAGCATCTACTGTGTTAGGTGAAGATTACCAAGTATTAGATACTTATAAAGGTAAAGATTTAGAATATATTGAATATGAACAATTGATTCCAAGCGATATCAAAGTTAATGGTAAAGCATTCTTTGTAACTTGCGATACATACGTTACAATGACTGATGGTACCGGTATCGTTCACATTGCACCAGCATTTGGTGAAGATGATAAAAACGTTGGTAAGAATTATAATTTACCATATGTTAATCCAGTAGGTGAAGATGCCAGATATACTGAAGGATTATGGAAAGGTATGAATATTTTTGAAGCTGACCTTGAAGTAATTAAATGGTTAAAAGAAAACGATAAATTATTTAAAAAGCAAAAGATTAAACATGATTATCCACATTGCTGGCGTTGTGATTCACCACTTGTTTATTATTCAAGACCTTCTTATTATTTAGAAGTAACTAAATTACAAGATAAAATTATTGAAGAAAATAAACGTGTTAATTGGTATCCATCATTTGTTGGTGAAAAACGTTTTGGTAACTGGCTTGAAAATATGAATGATTGGGCAATATCTAGAAATCGTTATTGGGGAACACCATTACCATTATGGAAATGAGAATGCGGTCATATGGAAATGATTGGATCAAGAGCGGAATTGGCTGAAAAAGCAATTGAAAACGTTGATCCTGCAACTATTGATTTACACCGCCCATTTGTTGATGAAATCCATTTAACTTGTCCAAAATGTGGTAAACCAATGACTCGTGATTTATCCGTAATAGATTGTTGGTTTGATAGTGGGGCAATGCCTTTTGCTCAATATCATTATCCATTTGAAAATAAAGAATTATGGGAATCTCAATATCCAGCTGATTTCATTGCTGAAGGTATTGATCAAACCCGTGGATGGTTCTATTCATTACTAGTTATTGGAGTATTTATGACTGGTAAGAGTCCATACAAAAATGTTTTAGTTAATGAATTGTTATTAGATAAATTTGGTCAAAAGATGCATAAATCTAAAGGTAATGCTGTTGAACCATTTACAATTATGCACAAATATGGTGCTGATACGGTAAGATGGTATTTAGCTTATGTATCACCAACTTGGACTCCACTTAAGTTTGATGAAGAAGGGTTAAAAGAAGTTCATTCTAAATTCTTTAATCCGTTAAAGAACACTTATACTTTCTTCCAAACATATGCTAACATCGATAATATCGATATTAATGAATGCAATGTAAGTTATGAAAATCGTGAAGAAATTGATAAATGGTTATTATCAAAATACAATCATTTAGTTGAAGTAGTAACTAGTGGTTATGAACAATTTGATTTAAATGATGTTGTTAGAAATATTACTAACTTTGTTTCTGAAGATTTATCAAATTGGTATATTAGACGTAATCGTAATCGTTTCTGGGCATCAGAACTTGATAATTCTAAAAAAGCAGTTTATATGACAACTTATGAAGTATTAACTGGTTTATGTAAGTTATGTGCACCAATTATTCCATTTACAACTGAAGAAATGTATCAAGACTTAACTGGTGAAACATCAGTGCATTTAGCTGATTTCCCACAAACTGATAAAGCATTATTTAATGACTTACTTGAAACTAAAATGAATTTAGTAAGAAGTTTGATCTCAATCGGACGTTTTGTTCGTGAAGAAAATAAAGTTAAAGTAAGACAACCATTAAGTGAAGTAATCTTAGATGGTAAAACTAAAGATGTTTTAGGAGATTTAGTTGAATTAATTAAAGAAGAATTAAATGTTAAAGAAGTTATCTTTGAAAAAGATTTATCTAAATATATGAACTTTATGGTTAAACCTAACTTTAAAGAATGTGGTAAATTATTCGGACCTAATATGGGTAAATATACGGAATTATTAAATAGTTTATCAGAAAGTGACATTATTAAGTTAGAAAATAATGAAGCGTTAACTGTTGATACGGATTGGAATGGAACATTAACAATTAATAAAGAAATGGTTGATATTCGTATCCAATCTAAAGAAGGATTCAACGTTGATATGGAAAATAACAACTTTGTTATTTTAAATACTAATTTAACTGAAGAATTGATCTATGAAGGTAATGCTCGTGAAGTTGTTTCTAAAGTTCAAAATATGCGTAAGAATGCTGGCTTTGAAATTGAAAACAGAATTACTATTACTTATAATGGTGATGCAGAAGTATTAAAAACTTTTGAACAATTTGGAGAGTACATTGCTAACGAAACATTGGCTACTAAAATGACTGTTGGTGAAGGTAGTGAAATACTTGATATTAATGGTCATGAGTTAAAGATTACTATTGAAAAAATCTAGGATTATTCCTAGATTTTTTTGATGAATAATCCCAATAATTATTTGAATTATCAAGATATCAATGATAAGATAAAAATACAGAAATTATTAGAAAGGAATGGTTATATGTATGCTAATGTTTTAATTGAATATAACGTTAAAAGCTTAGATAAATGTTTTACTTATAAAATACCAGATAAGTTTAAAAACACTATTAAACCTGGTATGCAAGTAATTGTTCCTTTTGGAAAAACCATATGTAATGGTTTTGTATTAAGTATTAGTGATACTTATAATGATGAATATGAAATTAAGAGTATTTATCAAATTAAGAATGAAGAAATTGTTTTAAATGACGAATTATTAGAGTTAGGTAAATATTTAAAAGAAACTACTTTATGTAGTTTAATTAGTGCTTATGAAGCCATGTTACCTAGTGATATTAAGGTAAGAAGCAATAAAGATCATAATAAGTATGTTAGTTATATTTTGTTAAATTGGTCTGCTTATGATACTGAAAAGTATATTGAGGAACATAAACGTAGTAAGAAACAAATTGCGATCTTAGAAGAATTAATAGAATTCAAAGAAATATTAAAAACCAATATTAGTGGTACAAGTTTAAACGATTTATTAAAAATAGGAATTGTAAGAGAAGAAAAAAGACAAGTATATCGTATTTTAAATAATGATAAAAAAGTTGATAATATTAAGTTAAATGAAGAACAAGAACAAGTATATAATAGGATCTTGTTTGATCAAAATACCGTTTACTTATTACATGGTATTACGGGTAGTGGTAAAACGGAAGTATATATTAAATTAATTAAAAAAGCCTTGAAATTAAAAAAGACGGCTTTATTATTAGTACCAGAAATATCTTTAACTGCTCAAATTATTAAACGCTTTTATAACGTTTTTGGAAATGATATTGCAGTACTTCATAGTGGTTTATCTAATGGTGAAAAACAAGATGAATACTTAAAAATAATTCGTGGTGAAGTTAGCGTTGTTGTAGGAACCCGTTCTTCTTCCTTTGCACCATTAACCAATATTGGGATCATTATTGTTGATGAAGAGCATTCGGAAACTTATAAGCAAGAGAATAATCCACGATATGATGCTATTGAAGTATTAAAGAAACGTAGTGCTTATCATAATTGCCCATTAGTTTTAGGTAGTGCAACCCCATCACTTGATTCTTATGCTCGTGCTACTAAAGGGGTATACCAATTATTAGAATTAAAGAGTCGCGCTAAAAAATCGATCTTACCAATAATTCATTTAGTTAATATGGAAGATGAATATAAGAAACGTAATATGATTATTTCCGATTTATTAAAAGAATTAATGGCAGAGCGTTTAAAAAATCATGAACAAATTATTTTGTTGTTAAATCGTCGTGGTTATTCTCCAATCTTAACTTGTAGCAATTGTGGTTTTACTTATAAATGCCCACATTGTGATATCAATTTAACGTATCATAAAACTTCTAATCATTTACGTTGCCATTATTGTGGCTATACCGTTTTATACAAAGAGAAGTGCCCTAATTGTGGTGATGAAGCCCTAAATGATTTAGGACTTGGTACCGAGAAGTTAGAACAAGAAATTAATAAATTATTTAAGGAAGCCCGAATTATTCGTATGGATGCTGATACCACTACTAAGAAAAATAGTCATGAAGATATTATTAATAAGTTTATGAATCATGAATATGATATTTTACTTGGTACTCAAATGATTAGTAAGGGCTTAGACTTTCCATTAGTAACCCTAGTAGGAATTATTAATGCCGATCAAACTTTAAATATGCCTGATTTTAAAGCTAATGAACGTACTTTCCAATTATTGAGCCAAACAAGCGGCAGAGCAGGTCGTAGTGATATTCCGGGCGAAGTAGTTATTCAAACCATGAATCCAACGGATTATACTTTAAATTGTATTAAAGATAATAACTATGCAATGTTTTATAAACATGAAATGATTAATCGTAAAAATATGAAATACCCGCCATATTACTTTTTAGCAACGATTAAAGTAACTAGCCGTGATTATGAATTACTGTCTAAAGAAAGTTTAAAAATAGCATCATATATTAAAAGAGAGTATAAGTCAGGGGAAGTTTTAGGGCCAACTATGGCATTAATGTATAAAGTTAATAATTATTTTAATATGCAAATTATTATAAAATATCGTAAGTTAGATAATTTATATCAAGTGTTAAAAACAATTGATGAAATGTATATCTTAGATAAGAAGATTAATGTTGAAATTGACACTAGACCTAAGAGTATATAATTGATATAATATTATTAATAAAATAAATAATATATTGTGTTTGAAAATAATCATGATTTTTGCGAGGGAGTGGTGGTCGATAAGAATTAAAACAATTAATCAGTATTAAAGGAGGAAGAAATATGAATAAATTAAAAATGATAATAATATTAACAATTTTGTTATTAAATCATACTGTTGTTTATGCAGAAAGTAATCATGAGGAAATAGTTAGTTTAAATAACGCAGAAAAACAGGCACAATTTTTAGCAAGCGCTCCTGTAAATGTTAAAAAATTATATTTAGAACAGCCATTTATGTTAGGTGATGAATGGTTTGATGAAAATGGAGAATTGTATCCAATAACTGATGTAAAAGTAGAATATTTGGAAACTTCTACTTATATTAATAGCAGATTTCCAAACCAAACTATTTCAAGGCAGAGAGTATTAACTGCTGATGAATATAAAAATTGGACTCCTGTACAAACAAGATGGACTTGCTCACATTATGAAGCTGCCGATTGCTGGGAAACAAATGCTAAAAGATTATTGATTATTTATCAATCATTTCCAATTGAACAAGCAAAGATTATTAATCAATGGAAAACTATACCTAAGATAAAGTCTTTTGACACAATTGGGGTTATTTATAATAATTTTACATTGGATAGTGCAACAGGTCGTCAATGGTATAATACCTCTTCTGATCCAAATAATGTTCAATTTATTAACTATGGGTTTAATGGCACAAATATGAATTTGAGTTTAACTGGTCAAAAAGGCGTTAGTATTTCTCAAAATATAATTAATAGCGTATATAGTGTATTACAAAATGATTTATATGTTAATGGGACACGCAATTATAATCTGCAAATGAACGGATCATATCAACACGCAGTGACAGACATTGATCTTGCCACTTCTAAAAATTTTGATTTTAGTGTAAATGGCATGGGTGGTGTTTTTTATTGGTATTCATCATGGACAAATTGGGATGGAATGCATGGAGTATGTATAAATTGGGCTTCAAGCACTTGGATTTGTGATTAAAAAGGAACGGGTAATAATATGAAAAAAATAAGTTTATTAGTAATTTTAATAATATGTAGTGCTTTTTTTGTAGGATGTAAAAGTACGAAGCCTGAAAAAAATTTAAAAGGAAAATGGGTTGCTCCAGTTGCTAATCAAATGGTTTATCAAATTGATTCAGGCATTAGTATTGGCGGAAATATAGATTATTTATTAGAATGTAATGAAAAAAATTTATGTACATTATATTTAGATAATAATAATAAAGTTAAAATGAATTATAAGATTGATGATGATGATATTACGTTTGTTGATGAGAATAATTTGATAATTGGTAGATGTAAAATTAATTCAAATGAGATAAATTGCAATGAAACAATACCATATGCTTCAAAATTTATTAAAAAATAAGTTTAATACTTATTTTTTTTATGATATGATAATTACTAGAAATATGGTGATTAACATGAAAGATTTAAAAGTAGTGTTTATGGGAACTCCAGACCTTGCTGTTCCAATATTACAAGAATTAATCAATACTACCAACGTTGTATTAGTAGTCACTAAAGCTGATGCTTATGTTGGTCGTAAAAAAGTATTAACACCATCACCAGTTGCTAATTGTGCAGCTGCTAATAATATTGAAGTTTATAAGCCAAGTAAATTAAAAGAAGAATATGAATATATTTTAAGTAAGGAACCAGATATTATCATTACTTGTGCTTATGGCAAAATTGTTCCAAAAGTAATTCTAGATTATCCTAAATATGGTTGTATTAATGTTCATGCATCGCTACTTCCTAAGTATCGTGGTGCTAACCCAATTCAACAAGCTATTTATAATGGGGAAGAAAAAACTGGAGTTACTTTAATGTACATGGATGAAGGAATCGATACCGGTAATATTATTGATGCAATTGAAGTTCCAATTCTATGGAGCGACACGTTATTAACCCTTGAACCAAAAATCAGTGATGCTGGAGTTAAAGTATTAAGACGTAGTTTACCAAAGATTATTGCTGGTGAAAATTTTGATTTAAAGCAAGATGAAGAAGAAGCAACTTATGTTGGCTATTTAAAAAGAGAAGATGAACGTATCGATTTTACAAGAACTGCTAAAGAAGTTTATAATCATATTCGTAGTATGTTTGATACACCTTTAGCTAATTTCACTTTAAATGGTGAAGAAATCAAAGTAACTCATGCTTTGATTGGTGAAGATAGTTATCCTGGTAAAACTGGGTACATTACTTCTGTTACAAAAACTAGTATTGGTATTATGTGCCAAGATCAAGAAATTACCATTTTAGAAATTAAACCATCTGGTAAAAATATTATGTTAGTTCGTGACTGGTTAAATGGTAAAAATAAAGAAGAATTGTTAGGGGCTAAAGTTAATGGAGAAAATTAAAGAATTTTTAAAATATTTAAATGATAATCCACGTATTAAAGCAATCTTTAAACTAGGATTATGGTTAATATTTTTTGCAACTATTTTTGTAGTATTTTATATTATTAGTTTAATAGTACCACAAAAGCCAAATAATAGTACTAAGAAGCAAGATATTATCAAAACAATTGAAGTAGTTGCAAGTAGTAACTATGAATTTGAATACAACATTAAAGTAAATGATAATAAAATTAAAATGAACGGTCAAAAATATAATGATATCATGCGCTTTTATAAAGAAGATAATGGTAATATTGTAAAATACCAAATTGAAGGGGAACATGCTTATCAAATTATCGGTGATTACTTTGAACCAATTACTGATAATATTTATGGTGATATTGAAATTGGATTTATTGATTTAAACAGTATTATTAGTTTATTAAGTACTTATCAATATCGTTTAGTTGATAATAATTATGAATATGATTTAATTGATCGTAAAGTAGTGATTACCGATTCTAAAACTAGTTTAAAAATAACTATTACTACTGAAGCTAATAGTTATGAATTATCATATCGTAATTATAATGAAGTAGAAGAAATTAAAAGAATTAGTGACTAACTAATTCTTTTTGTCATTTTATGTCAAATAAGGTTAAATTATTTAATAAATTTGGTATAATGATAGTGGTGAAGTGTATGAAACACATTATGAATTATCAACGTGATGCATTAATAAATGAATTTTTAGATTTAAGTTTAAAAAAGTTTAATGCCAACCAAGTGTTTGATTGGTTATACTTGAAACATGAATATAACATCAATAACTGGTCAAATATAAGTAAAGAAGTACGTGAAATAATTAAGAATAATTATGATCTTAGTTTTATTGAAATTAAAAAGAAACAAACTGACCATTTGACCAGTAAGTATTTATTTAGATTAAATGATGATAATTTAATTGAAGCGGTATTAATGAATCATGATTATGGTTTAAGTGTATGTATTTCTAGTCAAGTTGGATGTAATATGGGTTGCCATTTTTGTGAATCAGGAAGATTAAAAAAGGTTAGAAATCTTGAAACTTTTGAAATGGTGGAACAAATATTATTAATTGAACAAGATATTAATAAACGTATTGATAGTGTCGTTATTATGGGAATTGGTGAACCTTTTGATAATTACGATAATGTAATGAATTTTATTCGTATTATCAATGATCCAAAAGGGATTGCAATTGGTGCTCGTCATATTACGGTATCAACTTGTGGGTTAATTCCGAAAATTGAAAGATTTATGGAAGAAGATATGCAAGTTAACTTAGCTATCAGTCTTCATGCTCCGAATAACGAAATTCGCAGTAGTATAATGGAAGTAAATAAAGTGTATAGTATTGACAAATTAATTGACACTATTAGAAAATACATTGCAAGAACTAATAGACGAGTAACCCTAGAATATGTTATGCTATATAATATAAATGATAGTTTAGAATGTGCTAATATGTTAGCTGATTTAATTCAAGGAATGAATGTGTATGTTAATTTAATTCCATACAATGAAACAAGTCATCTTGAATTTAAGAAAAGTCCAAATATAAACGCATTTTATGATCAATTGAAGAAACGCAAAATTAATGTTACGGTTCGTCGTGAATTTGGTGGCAAAATTGATGCGGCTTGTGGTCAATTGCGAAGTAAAGAGGTGGATTAATGAAGTCATTTTATTTAACTGATGCTGGTAAAATCAGAACTCATAATGAAGATTCAGTTACAATTTTAAAGAATGGTAATAATGAAACTTTAATGATTGTTGCTGATGGTATGGGTGGTCATAAAGCCGGTGAAGTAGCATCAAGTATTGCCGTAACTCATTTAGGTCAACGCTTTGTTAGTTTAAGTAGTGTTGGCGATAAAATGGAAGCAAGTAAATGGTTATATGATAACATTAACGAAATTAATAAAAATATAATTGATTATACAAAAGAGCATCCAGAATCTGAAGGAATGGGAACCACTTTAGTTTGTGCGTTACTTACTAATAGTTTCTTGCTTTTTGGAAACATTGGAGACTCTTCTGGATTTATTGTTAAAGATCACGAATTACATAAAGTAACGAAAGATCATACTTTAGTAAACTTACTAGTAGAAGCTGGTAATTTAACTCCTGAAGAAGCTAAAAACCATCCTAAGAAGAATGTTTTAATGCGCGCTTTAGGTGCTAGTGATAAAGCTGAATTAGATATCTTTGATGTTGATATTAATTGTGAAGGAATTCTGTTATGTAGTGATGGTTTAACTAATATGTTAAGTGATGAAAGTATTATTAAAGTATTAAATGATAGTACTTTAGAGATTGAAGAAAAAGTAATTAAATTAATTAAAAAATGTAATGCTCGTGGGGGAACAGATAACATTACAGTCGCTTATTTAACGAAGGAAAGTGGTGTAAATCTATGATAACAAAGGGGCAAAAGATTAGTGACCGTTACCAAATTGTTAAACAAATTGGTGAAGGTGGTATGGCTAATGTTTATTTGGCATATGATACTATTTTAGAACGTGATGTTGCGATTAAGATTTTACGTGGTGATTTAGCAACCGATGAAAAGTTTGTTAGACGTTTCCAAAGAGAAGCTCTAGCAGCATCAAGTTTATCACATCCAAACATTGTTGAAGTATACGATGTTGGTGAAGATAAAGGTGAATACTATATCGTAATGGAATATATCGAAGGTAAACACTTAAAACAATTACTTAAAAAGCGTGGTAAGTTAACATTATCCGAAGTAATTGATATTATGACCCAGATTACTGATGGGATGAGTGTTGCCCATGATTCATATATTATTCATCGTGATATAAAACCACAAAACATTATGATTTTAGAAAACGGTATGATTAAAATTACTGATTTTGGTATTGCAATGGCGTTAAACAGTACGCAACTTACTCAAACTAATTCAGTAATGGGTTCAGTACATTATTTACCACCAGAACAAGCTAATGGTAAAGGTGCTACTTTAAAAAGTGATATTTACTCAATGGGTATTTTAATGTATGAATTACTTACTGGTAAATTACCATATCGTGGTGATACGGCAATTGAAATTGCGTTAAAGCAATTAAAAGAACCACTTCCAAGTATTAAAGATGAAGTGCCTAATTTACCACAAAGTGTGGAAAATATTATTATAAAAGCAACCGCTAAGAATCCGAAAAATAGATATCAAGATGCACGTGAAATGCATGATGATTTAGTAACTTGTTTGGATGAATCAAGAGTTAATGAAAAACCTTATAAATTACCATATCAAGAACTAGATCAAGATGATATGAAGATTGCAACTCGTAAACCAGCTAAGACTGAAGTAAAAGAAGACGAAGAAGAAATTGCAACTCAAATAACTGAAGATTCATATAAGAAAGACAATAAAATATTAATTATTTTAGCAGCAATCTTTACCGGATTAGTATTAACGGTTACGGTTATTGCTGGTATCTTATTACTATTTAATAATAGTAAAGAAGTGGAAGTTCCAGATGTATCTGGATTAACGGTTAAAGAAGCAATTAAAAAATTACAAGATGCTGACTTAAAAGTTAATGATGTTCAAAAAGAAGTTAGTAGTGATAAAGTACCTGAAGGTAAGATTGTTAAAACTTCACCAGAAGCCGGAACGAAAAAGACTAAAGATTCCGAAGTAACTTTATATGTATCATTAGGTGATACTAAATTGACTGTTGAAGATTATACTGGTCGTAACGCTAGTGAAGTTACTGGTGAATTAAAAGCTCATGGTATTTATGCGAAGGTTGAAAAACAAGAAGTTGATGATACGAAAAACTACAATGATATGGAAATAATTGGCCAAGATGTTGAACCAGGATCTAAACTTTCTGATGGCGATACGATTACCTTATATATTCCTGATGTAGTAACTGTATATCCGGATTTCACAAGTGGTGCGTATATTCTAAAAGAAGTAGAAGCATTCTGTAGTGAACATAACGTTACTTTAAATGTTGAAACAGTTTATAATGCAGAACAACCAGAAGGAACTATTATTTATCAAAGTAAACCAGCTGGTTATACGGTAACGGAAAATACTTCACTTACAATTCGAGTATCAACTTTAGTTACTGAACAACCAGATGAAAATGATACGGGGTTATATTAATAATGGAAGGTATTATTATTAAAAATATTAGTAATACTTATACCGTTAAAGCTAATGACAATTTTTATGATTGCAAACCAAGAGGTAAGTTTCGTTTTGACAAGCTTACCCCTTTAGTTGGTGATCATGTTATTATCGATCCAGACAACAATTATCTTTTAGATATTTTAGATCGTAAGAATGAATTAAATCGTCCGGATATTGCTAATGTTGATATGGCTTTAATTGTAACCAGCGTTAAAAAACCTAATTTAGATTTACTACTTTTAGATAAATTACTGTGCAATGTTATTAAAGAAAAGATAACACCAGTAATCTGTTTTACTAAGCTTGATTTAATTAGTTTAGAAGAACGTAGTTATATTGATATTTTAATTAAGTATTATAATAGTATTGGAATTAAAACTTTTACCAATGAAGATTTAGAATCGTTAAAAAAAGCATTATCTAATAAGATTATTGTATTAACTGGTCAAACTGGTGCTGGTAAGAGTAGCTTAATTAATAAACTAAACCCGGAATTTGATTTAAAAACATCACCAATTTCTGAAGCCCTTGGCCGTGGAGTTCATACGACTCGTAATACTGAAATATATCCGGTATTGGATTTCTATGTTGCGGATACTCCAGGTTTTTCTTCAGTTGATTTAACAAAGGTTGATCCAGAAATGATTAAAAGTACTTTTTATGAATTTCGTGATGCAACTTGTAAATATGGTGATTGTAAACATGATAAAGAAGATGACTGTGGAGTTAAAACATTAGTAAATGCTGGTAAGATATTAAAAAGTAGATATGATAATTATTTAAAAATATTAAGTGATAATTGTTACAAAAAGTATTAGAGGTGAGTTAAATGCAAGTAAGTGTTTCTTTTCTTAAAGGTTTAGATGATATGGAAACTAGAGCTAAAAGAATAAATGATAGTACTGCAGATTATATCCATGTTGATCAAATGGATGGCAAATTTGTATCACGAACAACAATCCTTCCAAGCGATGTTAAAAATTGGGTAGGAACTAATTCTAAACCTTTAGAAGTTCATTTAATGACTGAAAAGCCTCAAACTTATTTTAAAGAATATCAAGAACTAAACACTAAATTAATATATATTCATTATGAAATTGACGAAGATTTAAGTGCATTACTTAATGCGATTAAAACTTTAGATATTAAAGCGGGAATTGCTATTAATCCAGAAACGGGAGTTAGTGCGATAAAGCCATTATTATCCAAAGTTGATTCGGTATTAGTAATGAGCGTTGTACCGGGCGAGGGTGGACAGAAGTTTATGCCAGAGGTCCTAACGAAAATTCAAGAATTAACAAAATTAAGAAGTTATCTTGATTTGAACTTTGATATTAATGTTGATGGTGGCGTAAATGATATTACTGCTAAACTATGTAAGGAAGCTGGAGCTAACCGTGTAGTTAGTGGTGCATATATTTGTGAAAATAATGATTTAAATGAGTATATTGAAAAAATTAAAAGAGCATAGAAATGCTCTTTTTTCTTGCTTTTTTCACTTTTTTTGATATAATACTAACCAACTTGAAAAGTGGGGGGAAAAATAATTATGAAAATAATTAAAGATGACAAAGTATTCTCTGATGATTGTTTTAAAATAGAAACAACTGGAGATTATTTTGATGATAGTAAATACACATTATGTATCAAAGTTAGACAAATTTCAAAAACTGATGAAAACGGGAATGTATTATATGGATTAGAGCAAAAAATTTGTGAAACAGATTGTTTGCCAGGTTATAGTATAAATGAAGCAAAAAACAAAAAATTTGAATATAAACCATTAGTACCAGCAGTTTATTCTAATATTACTTTTGACATTGATGGTCAGCAAATGATAGTGGAGCAAATCATTGATGGAAAAGTAAAGAAAGGTTTTATTGGGCTTACTGCTGACTGGAATTTTGAAGTTTGTCATTATGCAACATGTGGTGGATTACCAGAATTAAAAAGCGTTATTGAACTTCCATGTGAATATGATGATATTGAACCTTTAAGTTATAGCAGTATAGTTGTTAAAGAGAACGGTAAATATGGATTATTTGATGCTTGTTATTACTCTGTTAGTAATGACTATAATCCTTATAGTAGTTGCCATATAACCTATAGGAATCATTTTATAAAAAGAATGACACCTAGTATTTATGATTCAATTGAAAGATTATCTCCAGATTTCTTTATCGCTAGTAATCAAGATGAAACAACGTTAGTTACAAAATTGAAACGAGCAGATAAATCTTATGAACCATATATGACTATTGCTAATGGTTATAATTCTATTGAACCAATTGCATCAAATATGTTTGTTGGATTATTAAAAGATGAAAAAAAAGAAGTTATATTTATTCCAATCTTAGCAGATAGTTATCTTCCTACTAAAGAAGGTAAACCATTTATTATCTCACCTTGTGATGAAGTAACTGTTGCTAAAGAATGTACATATTATGACAATAAAGCAATTATTGATGTGACTAATGATGGAATAGTTACTACATATAGCTGTAGTTATTCTCGTTATGCTGCTCGTAGTTCTTATGATCAAGTTATCAAAAAACTAAAAGAAGCAGAAATTGGCACAAAATTAGAACTAAAAGATAAGTCAACCACTTAATTAAAATAAAAAACCAATCGAATTGAACTGCACCCCTTAGAGGAGACATCAAATAAAAAAACCAGTTCAAGAATAATGATATAATACACTTCCGAAAGGAGGTGTATTTTTCAATGGCTAAAAAAGGACAAAAATTCAATAGTTACATATTTGACGTTAAAGAAATGGTACTAAAAGAATATAAAGAAAAACATAATATAAAGTATTTATCAGAAAAATATAATATTCCATCTGGAACTATAAAAACATGGACTTCTAAATTAAATCATCCTGAGAAATATATTGTGAATGGACTAAAACTTGGTAGACGAAAAGAAAAAAATTTAACAAAAGAAGATTGGAAAGAAAGATATGAAATATTAAAAAAATACCAAGCCTTCCTCAAGGCACAACGAGAGAGAAAGTAACATTTATAAATTTATATAGAAACAGTTATAAACTTACTAACATGTGTGCCGTACTTAATATAAGCCCTAAAACTTATTATAAGTATAGA
>JAEEGL011232340.1_pt1 | contig 14635 bp, 14 predicted proteins | sample 9134231 | NCBI WGS metagenome assembly JAEEGL01 (sample SAMN16246548, study PRJNA631951) | gut metagenome | biome: gut microbiome; feature: rumen; material: fiber-attached | host: Bos | place: Iran: Karaj | collected 2018-10 | reverse complement strand
TATAAGTGTCGATATACCCATCCAGGACAACCATACAACCGTTCTGGACTCCTGGAATCTTATGCAAAGTGATTTTGAGCGAATCGTCTTTATCACTGTCAAAGCCTGAAACAATAGAATTATTTGATTCCATTAAAATACTCCTTAAAGATTATTATAAAACAAGAATTTCAAATTGTCTATTAAATTTATAAATTTTTAGAATTCACTACGTCCCCTGAAACTGAGTGCCAAAGTACGTTTGTCGATATACTCAAGGTCTCCGCCTACAGGAATTCCAGTTGCAAGACGGGTTACTTTTGGAGGCTGCTCCATATTCAACTCCACTATCATCTTATTGAGATAAAGAGCTGTAGTGTCACCCTCCACAGTAGGATTAGTAGCAATAATTATTTCTTTTATATCACCGCTTTTTATACGTCCCAGCAGAGGCTGAATTGCAAGCTGAGCAGGACCAACGCCTTCAAGAGGACGAATGAGTCCACCCAATACATGATACATTCCCTTGTACTCACCATAGGCTTCTATTGTTGAAACATCCTGTGGCTGCTCAACAACACATATTTGAGAAGCGTCTCTAAGAGGATTAGAACAGATAGGACAAGGATCCGTTTCCGTCCAGGTACCGCATACAGAACAAGGTTTTATTCTTTCCTGAAGTTTACCGAGATTCTGCGCAAACTTCTGGACATATGATGCATCCTGTTTTAAAAGCCAGTTTACCATGCGTACAGCGCTTTTTTTGCCGATTCCCGGGAGACGAGAAAAATTATTGGTCAGTTCATCAAATGCATTCATAAAGCTGTGTGCTGTCCCCGCCTCTTACAATCCAAACTGGCTCAAGTCCATGCCGCCAAGCAGAGAACTTGATTTTGCCTTAATCTGCTCCTGAACATTTTCTACTGCATTTTTATGAGCAGAAACTATCAGATCTTCAAGCATCTGAACATCACGGTTATCTACACAGATAGGATCAAGTTTTATTCCCATCATCTCGAATTTTCCATTGAGGGTTACAGTTACCATGCGTCCGCCAGAAGAACCTTCGGCACGGATATCTTCAAGCTCTTTCTGAAGCTTTTCAGACTGTTCTTTGATAGCCTGTGTATTTTTAAGTAATTCAAATGGATTCATCATTATATCCTCCCAGCAACGATTCTTCCCTTAAAAGCATTTACAAGAATGTTTACCTGAAGAGGTATTTCTACCTTTTCTTCAGATTTTTTTGCTTCTACAGTTTTAAGGGTCACATTGAATTTCATAGGATGACCGCAAACATTAGAAATCTCTGCGGCAATCACATCTTTTTTCTTTTCTATAAGGCTTAAATCATACGGATTTTCAACGGTTGTAGTTACACAATCATTTTCCATTACCCATAAGCCTGTTTTTTCTACATTTGATGCAGCAAAACCATCTGTAACAGCAAGCGCAGCGGTTATCTGCCCTCTAAGCTGACCGATAGAAATTGTCTGCCCATTTGCAGCAACAAAAGTATCCTGTAATTGAGCCGGTGCGGCTGCAGCAACTGTAGAAGAATCCTCATAAAGAGCTTCTGCGTTATCTGCAAGTTCTCCCTCATCCGGATAATATTCATCATCAGGAGGAGCATCCATATTGGACCAGCCGTCATCTCCCTCTTCTGAATCAGGATTTACTGAAAAACTATCCGCATAAACCGGAATATCCATAGAAGGCACAACCTGACCATCTTCGGTTACATTTTCCTGAGGAATATGAAGTTTAAGACGCTCGTCAAGTTCTGCCGGCTTACTGTTTTCTGCCATTGAAGCAGCCACTGATTGTTCAGGCGGCAGTGGACCGCCATCAAGAAAAGGGTTTGTATTCTCCCCGCCAGATTCTGGCGGTTCTTCTCCGCCACCGTTAGCCTCTTCTTCTGCAATCATTGAGTCTAACATTGAAAGACGTGGAAGCCCGTTTGGAACCGGAGCACTAGTCTGCGCAGGCTGAACTGGTTGAGCTGCCTGTGGATTTACAGTGTTTGAGCCTGCCAAAACTGCCTGAGCCGCATCAATTGCTTTTTTAACCTCTGCACTGGATACATAACTTCCAAGCCAGCACAAACGGCTGAAAGCAAGTTCCAGTTCGTAACGAGGTGAAAGCGAATAACGAATATCGCGGTAAAGCTGCAGATATATAGAAAGAGCTCTCTCAATCTGAACTGTATTCCATGCACCTAGCACTACACTGCTGTAACGCTCAGCGGAATTTCCAAGAAGAGACTCTTTTTTTACGCCGTTTTTAATAAGAAGAAGACTTCTGAGGTAGTCTGCACTGTTAGAAATCAGCTGGTCAATTGAAACACCTGCCTGAAGGAATTCATCAAGAAGGTTGATTACAGCCTCTGTATTATTTTGTGCGCAGGCTTCAAAAACAGTATTAAGGCGGTCAATTCCAACAAGACCAAGCTTATCGCGGATTTTGTCGTAAGTCATGTACCCGTCGCTGAAAGCTACAACCTGATCAAACAAAGTGTAGGCATCGCGCATAGAACCTGTAGATTCACGGGCAATCCAGAAGAGTGCTTCATCATCAGCCTGAATTCCAAGTTCAGCAGCAGCATCTGAAAGACACTGTTTAACCTTATCAATTGCAACCAGACGGAAATTAAACTGCTGACAGCGAGACTTGATAGTTGCAGGAACTTTCTGAAGTTCTGTTGTCGCAAAAATAAAGATTACGTATGGAGGCGGCTCTTCAATAGTCTTTAAAAGAGCATTGAAAGCCGAGGTTGAAAGCATATGAACTTCATCTATTATATAGATCTTATATTTTGAATTGCTTGGAGGAAAAAGTACTTCGTCCTTAATCTGGCGGATATTTTCAACACTGGTATTTGACGCACCATCGATTTCGATTACATCAAGGGAAGTACCCTTTGTAATTTCCTGACAGGTTGAACACTGGCCGCAAGGATTATCGGTCGGACCGTTCTGACAGTTCAGTGCCTTTGCAAGAATGCGGGCTGTAGAAGTTTTACCACAACCGCGTGGTCCAGAAAAAAGATATGCATGAGCAATTTTCCCGGATTTTATTGAATTCTTGAGAGTCTCAGCAACAAATTCCTGACCAACGAGGTCATCGAACTGCTGTGGACGACGTCTCGTCGCTGTTACTTCGTATGACATAGAATAAATTATAATGGGAAAAGAAAAAAGTTGAAAGTAGAAAAAATCTGTGTTTCCCATTATAATTTATTCTATGAAATTCTACGGTGAACTCTTAGTTTTTGCATTATTGTTTATTACAAACCTGCGCGTGTTCTTTGTTCAACATGTGCGACGGGACCCTCTGGTTGTCCTTGCTCCGTTCACCTTTATAGTAGCAATTCTTCAGATTTTTGCGTGGGGAATCGATGCTTTTACTGCACTTGGACTTTTGATTGCACTTTTTGTTCTGCTTTCAAACTTCCATGCAATTTTCCGATATCTGGAAAGACTTTATATTGACCATTACAGTCCTCTTATGAAAATCTGGGCTGTTTTTACCATCATAATTTCGCTTACAGCCCTTGCTGCAACAATCTTCTTTTCCCCGGTTGATCATAATCCGAAAAGACTTGGAATCAATGAAAATGCAATCCAGTATAAAGGAAGTTTTAGAAGCGGTTTTGAAGAAGCAGAATCCTTTGGTAAAAAAACACTGACACTTTACGAATTTGCTCCAGAACAATCAGCCAATGAAAATCCTCAAAATCTGATTGTTCTTCTTGCTCCAGATAAACGTGCTGATACTGCAAACTATAAACCTTATCTTCAGCAGCTGGCGCTAAATGGCATTACTGCATATTCTGCAGACTTTTTTACTGATGACGGACAATGGCTCCATTCTTTTGGTGATAGAAAGATTCTCCGCCGTTTAATTATGGTTCTTCATAGCTTTATGAATGAAAAAAGATTCACTTCTCAAAAGGAATACTATTCCTACAACATTGCTCAGGAATATTCGGTTTTAATTCCATTACTTCAGGAACGCTACGGAAAAGATAAAAAATTCCTCCTTATAACTGATTTTATGGCTGATATTGCCGCTGATGATTATATGAAAAAAAATCCAGAAGTAGTTGCCGGTATTCTAAAACTTTCTTCAATAGAAGATTATAAGAGTTCCGGCTATGGCTGTGTTGAACAGACTGACCCGCTTCTTGCTATGGCTCTTGGACTTAAAAAAGACCGCTCTCTTGCGACTCCAAAGCTTATGGCTGAAAAAACTATCGAGGTAATAAATGACATTAAATGAACTGGACGCCTGGTTTAATGCGTTTCTTAAAAAGGAAGATTTTCCCGGAGATCCGTCGCTGAACGGTATTCAGATTCAGAACGCCGCCCCGGCGGGTAAGAATATCGGCACTGTAGCGTTTGCGGTGGACGCCTGCGAAGCAACCGCCCTCGCTGCGGCTAAGGCTGGAGCCGATGTGCTTGTTGTTCATCACGGTTTGTTCTGGGGCGGTTGCGAAACGCTTACCGGTAGTTTTTATAAGCGGGCAGCCGCTTTTATAAATAATGATCTGGCTTTAATCGGATATCACCTGCCGCTGGATGCTAACAACCCGTATGGTAATAATTTCGGGTTAGCGGCTGCGCTCGGGCTTGGTGATTGTGAGCCGTTTGGGTTCTGGCGCGGTATGTGTATTGGTGTTCGCGGTCAATTCAATGAGCCTATATCTCCAGATTCTCTTTGTACTTCTCTCTCAAGAATCACTAAAACTGCACCTCGTCTCTTCCCGTTTGGTAAAAAAGAAATCAAGACCGTAGGTATCATTTCCGGCGGAGCTGGAGAAGATGTAGAACAGGCTATTGAACTCGGTTTGGACTGCTATATCACCGGCGAATTTGCACACGAACAATATCATTTTGCAGAAGAATGCAATATAAACGTAATTTCTGGTGGCCACTATGGCACCGAAACTATGGGAGTTTCCCTTCTTAAAGAAAAAGTTGAAAAGGAGTTAGGTCTTCGCACGTTATTTATTGACCTGCCGACAGATTTATAAGTATATTTTTACTATGACTAAAGAATTAAAATCAAAATTATGGCCGATTTCGCTTGCGGTCCTCGTTATCATCCTTGATCAGATAACAAAAATCCTTGTAATTAAGAATATTCCAATTTATACAATCGGAGCTCAATTTTTTGGAGACTTTATAAGAATCATTCACGTTGCAAACACTGGTGTTGCTTTTAGTGTTGGTGCAAGCTGGTCTGAAACTGCCCGCCGTCTCCTCTTCTCTCTGATTCCTCTTGTTGTAATTGGAATTGTTATTGCCATTTATTTCAGAAATGACAGCTGGACTAAACTTCAGCGCTGGGCAATTATGGGAATTGCTGGTGGAGGTCTTGGTAATCTGATTGACCGTTTCTTTCGCGCCGAAGGTGTTGTTGATTTTATTGATATCAAATTCTTTGGTCTTTTTGGTCTTGAACGCTGGCCTACCTTTAATGTTGCAGATTCTGCTGTTGTAATTTGCGGTATTCTGCTTGTTATTTCTTTTATTGTCATTTCTATTACTGATGAAATGAAAAATCGTAAATCTAAATCTTCAGAAGAAAAATAAACCAAGGAGTAAAAAAATGGACATGAACGATACAGAAAAAGAAGAGAGACTTCAGCGCCAGAAAGCTGAACTTGAACGCAGAAAGAAAACCCGTAACTCAAGACTCTTCCTGTTCTTTGGAAGCATTTTTGAAATTGTAGAAACTCTGGCTGTGATTTTACTTCTCTTTGTTTTCTTCTCTTTCCTCATTCTTAGAGTATTTAAACTTCCTGAATCTGCTGCCCAGACTATCTTCCAGTTTTCAACAATTGTAAGCTTTATTGGTGGCCTTTTCCTTGGCTTTATAATTTACAAAAGAGTTGCCCGTTTTGTTATTGAGAAATTCAATCTTACTGATAAACTCACAAACGAAGTTCTTGGTCATTATGCAAAACGCGATAAGGCTGCAGAAAAAGAGGCTATGAAAAAATGATTGGTATTATAGGTGCTATGGACAGTGAGGTTGAAACTCTTTTCGCCCACATGTCTTGTAATGAAAAAGTAAATCTTAATAATCTTACCTTTTACAAGGGCAAGCTTTATGATAAAGATGTTGTAATTGTAAAATGCGGAATCGGTAAGGTAAATGCCGCTTTGTGCACTCAGCTTCTGATTTTGAATTTTAAGGTTTCTAAAATCATCAATACTGGTATTGCAGGTGCTATAGGAGATGGTCTTAAGATTTATGATTTTGTAGTTTCGACTGAAGCTGTATATCATGATTTTGATGTTCAGTTCTTTGGCTACAAACTTGGCCAGGTTCCAGGAATGCCAGAAACTTTTAAGGCTGACTCTTCTCTTATAAACGCCGCTGTTTCTGCTTTTGAACAGACTGATTTTTCTGCTAACCTGAATATCAAAAAAGGTCTTATTGCCTCTGGTGATCAGTTTATTTCCGGTTCTGAAAAGAAAGCTTCCATAATTTCTAATTTCCATCCTCAGTGTGTTGAAATGGAAGGCTGTGCAATTGCGCATACCTGTTATGCAAACAATGTACCGTTTGTAATCATCCGCTGCATGTCAGACACTGCTGATGATTCTGTAAAAGAAACTTATTCTGAAGATACTGCTTCAAGATTGAGCAGCACCTTCCTGCTGGAAGTAATTAAAAAAATAAATTAAGGAGGTTAAACCCGCTATGGAAGTTGTACAGAGTTTTACTATTGATCATACTCATCTTAAACCTGGTATTTACGTTTCCCGCGAAGACAAGGGCTTTACTACCTACGATCTTCGTATAACTGAACCAAATAAAGAACCTGCTATGGGTCCTGGAGCAATTCACAGTCTTGAGCATCTTATGGCTACCTGGTTCCGCAATTCTGAAGTAAAAGAAGACGTTGTTTACGTTGGTCCTATGGGTTGTCTTACAGGTATGTATATCATCATGCTTGGAAAATACTCTGTAGAAGATATGCGCCAGCTTACTATCCGCTGTCTTGAATGGATTCTTACTCAGAATGAAGTTCCTGCAACTCGTCCTGAAGCATGCGGTAACTATCTTCTCCACGATCTTCCAATGTGTAAATGGGAAAGCAAGCGCTATCTTGACCGCTTAAAGAATGATTTCCACTGTGAGTATACTAAACTTAAAGTTACTCTGGATGATGGAAAGACATTTGCAGACGCATAACTTTAAAAAATGAACATTCTTGGAAAAATGAAAGAAACAGCCGTTTCCGTACTTCCGGTAATGGGAATCGTGTTGTTTCTTGGCTTTACCTTTGTTCCTCTGGATAAATCTCTACTCGCACGATTTGTAATTGGCGGGCTTTTTCTTATTATTGGCCTTACAATTTTTCTTCTTGGTGTGGACATGGGCATTCAGCCTATGGGTGAAAGATGTGGTGCTGAGCTTACAAAAAAGCGCTCTCTCCCTCTTCTTCTTTCTGTTGCTTTTATAATCGGTTTTATTGTTACAGCCGCAGAACCGGATATTCAGGTTTTTAGTGATCAGGTTCGTAATATCTTTTCCTATGTAAATAAACTCGCAATTACTTTTGTTATTGCTGCCGGCGTAGGCCTTTTTATCATGCTGGGGCTTCTCCGCACTGTTTTGAACCTGTCTCTAAAGTGGTCTCTTTTTATTGCATATACCATTCTTTTTATTCTTTCCTTCTTTTCACCGGCAAGCTTTTTTGGTATCGCATTTGATTCCGGGGGTGCTACTACCGGCCCAATGACGGTGCCTTTTATTATGGCCCTTGGACTTGGTGTTTCTAATGTCCGCGATGATAATAATAACAGTTTTGGTCTTACTGGAATCTGTTCTATAGGTCCTGTTATGGCGGTTTTGATTTATGCAATCATACTTAAAATGTCGGTTGTTGCCCCTGTTGAAACTACCGTCATTGCCGAAACCACTGCGAACGCAGTAACAACCACCGGGGTAACCGAGAGTTTCGCACAGATTGCTGCACATGTTTTCCGAGAATCTCTTATTTCCATTGCCCCTCTTTTTGCGCTGTTCATTATCTTTCAGATTCTTCTTTTGAAAATGACTAAGCGTCAGGTTATAAGAATTATTATCGGTTTTATTTACGCCTTTTTTGGTCTGACTGTTTTTCTGATTGGTGTTAATAGCGGTTTTTCTCAGACGGGCGCGGCGCTGGGGCAGCAGCTTGGCACTCTTGCGGTTACGCGAGGCGGCTTGTGGTATGTTCTTTTGATTGGAACAGGTCTCTTACTTGGAGCGATTATCGTTTGTGCAGAGCCTGCCGTTTGGGTTTTAAGTGAACAGGTTGAACAGGTAAGCGGTGGTACAATAAAAAGAAAGGTTCTTCTTATATTCCTTTCAATTGGTACCGCAACTGCTATTGGTCTTTCAATGTTGCGTGCAGTTATAGGCTTTGACCTCAAGTTGATTATTATTCCTGGCTACATAATTTCCATGCTTCTGATGATTTTCTGCCCTTCCCTGTTTTCTGGAATTGCTTTTGACTCTGGTGGTGTAGCCTCAGGTCCATTAACCTCTACTTTTGTTCTTTCTTTTACTCTTGGAGCTGCTGCAAGTGGTCAAAACGGAAACGATTCTTTTGGTGTAATTGCCCTTGTTGCAATGATGCCTCTGCTTGCCATTCAGCTCATGGGCATTATCTTCAACATTAAACAAAAAAGAGCCTTAAAAATACAACAGAAAAAAACTTCTGAACAAAATCAGAACACTGAGGAGGCAGCTGATGAACTATAAGCTTTTGGTAAGTATTGTTCCTCACGACAGTGGAGAATTTATTTCCGACGCAGCAAAGTCCGCAGGTGCTGGAGGAGGAACCATTATAATGGGGCGCGGAACCGCTTCTAATGGTGTACTTCAGCTTTTAGGATTAGGTGACAGTTCAAAAGACATCGTCTATATAATTCTTGATGATGAAAAATGTGAAACTGTAAAGGCCGCTATTGTTGCTGCCTCAGAATCAAAAAAACATTTTGGTGTTCTTTTTACAATCAATGTAGGAAGTTTTATTAAGGCTGGAGCAACTTCAAACTCCATTGAATCTGAAAAAAAGGAGGACAATAATATGTCTGCAAAAGAAAACTATCAGATGATAAATGTGATTGTAAATAAAGGTTATGCAGAAGATGCTATGGCAGCTGCAAGAAAAGCAGGTGCTGGTGGTGGCACTATTATTGGAGCCCGTGGAACTGCAAAAGAAGGTGATGCAGCTTTCTTTGGAATGAAAATTGTTCCTGAAAAAGACATGCTGATGATTCTTGTTCCAGCTGATAAAAAAGACGCCATTGTTCAGGCAATTAAAGAATTACCTTGCTTTGCAGAAGCCGGAAGTGGAATTATTTTCTGTAATGAAGCACAGGATTTTACTCTTCTTGGAAAAAAATAAATTCTTTTGATTTGCGCAAAACCATTATATAATAGAAATATGTATTATTTTATTGGTTTTCAACTCAAAAGGATTTTAAATTGAATACAAAAAGTCGCTTTCAACTAATAATCTTACTATCACTTCTTTTCACTTCTGCTGCCTTTGCAGTTTCAAATACTCAAAAGCTATCTGAAATTACACCCTTAAATGTAGAATGGGAATTATATCTTGAAAAATCTCCAGCCCAAACTTTTTCTCTGGTAGATAATAAAAAAGCACCTGATTTTAATGTAATTGTGCCTAATGAATGGAATGCTCAGGTTCTTCTTTCCGGAAAGTCCTCTCCAGAAACCTATGGCTGTTACAGATATGTCTGCAAGAATCTTAACCCGGGAAGAAAATATGCCATTCATATTAAGGAATCACCGGGAACAGCCTGCACAATCTATGCAAACAGAAGAATCATTGGAAATGCGGGTGATCCTTTTGCAATGCTTGATGAAAACTATTCTCAAAAATCAAATCATTACGGGCCATCTCATTCTAAATGTATCCCTCTTTATTGCGAATTCTATCCTGATAAAAAAGGTGAAGCAGAGCTCGTTGTTTTTGTTGCAAACTACTACTACAGAAAAGGTGGTTTATGGGATCCCGTTTATCTGGGCCCTGCAGAAGCTATCTGGCATTTCAATGTCCTGACAATGATCTTTTACTGTATTGTAATTGGTAGTCTTTTATTTACCTGTCTGCTGAATCTTTTACAATTCTTCCTGAATAAAAAACGTACAGAATATTTTTATCTTGGAATTGCATCTCTTGCCTTTGCAATACGAATTGCAACCGCAGGTTACTGCTCTCTAAGCGTATTCTTCCCGTCTCTTACTGCAGAATTGAAACTTAAACTTGAAATGATTCCAATGTGGCTTGTACCAGTTGCAATTCTCCAGCTGCTTTTCCTTATTTATCCGCTGAACAATAAATCGCTGGTATGGCAATTCATTCAGGAAAAAATTATCCGTTATTCCCTTATTGTTATAACCCTCGTTATTGGTATTCTTACTTTGGTTCTTCCGGCCTGGTACACAAACCGTCTGGTTCCTTTACTTCAGATCTTAATGATTGTTTATGCTCTTTATGTCCTTATCTATGGAGTTCTTAATCTTATAAAGAAAAAAAGATATTCGTTTTATAACTTCTTAAGCTTCTTTACAATTGCAGCCGGGGGAATTATTGATATTATTCATCAAAGTTCAAAGAGTTCTATTCCAATTCCTACCCTGCCATTCTTCATTCTTGCATTTGTAATTGTTCAGATTATTATGCTTGCCGCAATTCAGAATGATATTAACAGAGACACTATTAAAGGTTCTGATGATCTTCGTGAATTAAATGATGCTTATCTTAGATTTGTACCTAAGGATTTCTTAAGCCTCTTAAATCATGATTCAATAACAAAAACAAAGCTTGGTGATTATTCAAATATTGAAATGTCTATTATGTTCTCTAAGCTCGACATTTCATTCACAAAAGAAAACTATTCTCTGGATAAACATTTTTCTATTTTTAATGATTATCTGAAAATTGCTTCACCTGTAATAAAGAAACACAATGGCTTTTTGAGCAAATTCCTGAATGGTGGTTTTATAGCACTTTTCCCAGATTCTGAAGAAGATGCCGTTAATGCTGCTCTGGAAATAAATGATATTATCAAAACTTATAATGACTCAAACTCTCACGAACATAAAATAAATCCACGCACAGGCCTTCATTGTGGAAAAATGATTATTGGAACTATTGGTGATGAAAATCGTCTTGATGACACTGTGATTTCAGATACCGTAAATACAGTTGCCAGAATCCAGGAAAATTGCTGTGCTCTTAATAAAAACATCATCATTTCTGAAGCTGTGGAAAACAGACTTTCAGCAGACTTTATGGCTTCCTTTGAAATAACTCCTCTGGATGTAATTTATATGAAGGGAAAAGAAAAACCGCTTAAACTATTCGAAGTCTGCAGAAATAATTCAGACAAAAACAAAAAGGAGGAAAAATAATCATGAAAAAACTTCTGTCCTTTTTACTAACAGTTCTTTTTATTAACCTCTCAATTTTTGCAGCTTCAACCTATGCAGTTCAAAATCCAGCCTCACTGGAAAAAACCTCTGAAACCATTATTACAGGCTGGGATTTTTACTGGGGTAAATTCATAGCTCCATCAGATAAAACAACAGAACCCGATCTTATTGTAAAAGTTCCATCAGACTGGAATAAATATGATCTGCCAGAAAATATCAGGGAAATAACAAAAACAGGTAAGGGCTCTGGAACTTATAGACTCACTTTAACAAACCTTACTCCAAATCAAAATTATGCTTTCCCTGCATACAGACTCGGCTACACTGCATTTGAGATATATGCCGACAATAAAAGAATCTTTAAATCCGGAACACCAGATATAAACTGGAAACAAACCGTTGCCGAACAGGATTTTGATAAGGCAGTTTTCAAAGCAGACAGCAACGGATGTGTAACACTCACTATTTTTATCTCAAATAACTTCTACAGAAAAGGCGGCTTTAGAGGAAGTTTTACTTTATATGAAGAAGACTACTATGCAAAATACCATACCCGACAGATTTGCAGTTATAGTATTTTCTCCGGTATTCTGCTGATGATTGTAGTTTACTGTATCCTCAATTCAATTCTCAAAAAAAGCAAAGCAGATATTTACCTTGCCTGTCTGGTTCTTACAATTTATTCCAGAATAGCATCCTATTTATGCCCTCTTTTAAAAATAGTTTTTCCAAATATTCCTTTTGAATTGATGCTAAGAATTGAATATATATCTGTATTCTTTATTCCAGGCTTTGTAACTCTATACATCAATCAATTAAACAAACAGATTTTCAAGCATATTTCTGCGCGTATTGTTGCATTCCCAAGCTTTATTTTCTGTATTTTGAATTTTACTCTTCCAATAAGCATTGCAAACAGAATGGTTCCAATAATGCAGGTTTACATGTTTACTGTTATAGGTCTCGACACCCTTCTGTTCTTTATACGAATTTTCAAAGACAAAGATTTGATCAGTTTGATTGCCAGCATATCGTTTGTTGTTCTGGCCATTGGTGGAATTGGTGATATTCTTCTGATTCATCATTTTTCTTTCCTGAAAGGAACTCATCCTATCACTCCTGCTTTTGTAATTTTTTCTTTGATGCAGATTTACCTTGTTGCCTTTATTCAAAATAAGAATTACCTGAAGATTGAAGAAATCAATTCATTTCTTGCCGACACAAACAAGGCTTACTATCGTTATGTTCCAAAAGATTTTTTACAGCTTCTGGATAAAAATAACGTTACTGAATTCAAATCTGGAGAATATAAAAAATTCAAGGCTTCAATTTTATCTGCTGACATGAGAGACTTTTCGGCCATATCAGATAAGCTTGCGCCTATTCAGATTTTTGATTTGCTTAATTCTTATTTAAATAAAATGGTTCCAATAATCCATAAATACAATGGTATTGTAGAAAAATATCTTGGAGATGGAATTATTGCTATTTTCCCTGACAATGCTGATTCGGCACTTAACTGCGCTCTTGAAATGCAGGAACACATGATTGAACTTCGCGAAGAATTTGCTTCCAGAGGTTTACCAAGAATAAGAATTGGAATTGGAGTTCATTACGGAAACATTGTTATAGGAACCGGCGGTGACAACGAACGCATGGCAGAGATATCAATTTCTGAAGATATTGATATTACCTTAAAAACCGAAGCAATGACTAAACGATGCTTTAAACCTATTCTGGCAACTTCATCTGTTATTACTCTTGCTGATTCAGAAACTGCCTATACAGAAAAAGGTCTCCAGTTTGTAAAACAGAAAATACCGTTAAGTATTTCTTCTGAATTAAATCAGACTGTATTCAGTATTTACAATGAAAGAATAGAAAACACTTTATAATTCTTTTTATCAAAAAAAAACACTTGCATAACCGCTCAAATGTTATTATTATTTGAATAGTTGTTCAATTGAACAAACGTTCAAATAATAATTGTTTTCAGGCAGATTGTCTGAAACAGGAGCGGTATGAAGAAAATCGAAACTTGCGAAAGTGAAGTAATTCATGAGGAAACTGTAAATGCTTTACGAAAAATATTTCCCGAAGATGAAACACTTTTTGATCTGTCAGATTTTTATAAAATCTTTGGTGACACAACCCGTGTAAAAATTCTATACGCGCTGGATAAAAGCCAGCTATGTGTATGTGATATTTCTGCCATTCTTGGTATGTCTGTTTCTGCAGTTTCTCATCAGCTGAGAACTCTTAGAGAAGCAGATCTTGTCCGTTCTACCCGGCAGGGAAAAATAATCTATTACAGTCTTGCAGATGATCATGTAAAAAGCATTCTCGAATGTGGTCTTGAACATATTCTGGAAAAGAAATAAATCGAAATATTTTAAGGAGTTTTTATGAGTAAAGAGATAAACGAAGAATTAGAACATGATGAACATGGTCACGAACATGGACATCATCACCATCATGAACATAATCATGAACACCATGAGCATAATCATGAGCATAACCATGAACACCACGAACATGAACATCATCATGCTGAAGATTGCTGCTGTGAACATGAGCACGGCCATCATCACCATCACGAGCACTCGCATGGAGACGCTTGTAGCTGCGGACATGAGCATGGTCATTCACATGGACACGATGAAGAAAAAGAACTTACTGTAAAGCAGTTAATTCTTGCAGCAATACTTTTTGTTCTTGGCCTTATTATTGAACATCTTCCGCTTGAAAACTGGCTACCAAATGTAGCAAAAATCGAGTTCATTCATGAAGCATCATGCATAGTACTTTACTTTATTGCATTTATGATAACAGGAAAAGATATTGTCATCGGCGCTGTTTCGAACCTGCTTCACGGCGAGTTGATGGATGAATCATTCCTTATGTCTGTAGCGGCAATTGGTGCAATTCTTCTTGGAGAATATGAAGAAGCTGTAGCCATCATGATTTTGTATCAGACCGGTGAAAAGTTTGAAGATTATGCAGTTGATAAATCACGCGACTCAATTGAAGAAATTGCTAAGCTCCGACCTGATCATGCAACAGTAAAAATCAATGGCGAAGCACGAGAGGTAAATCCAGATGATGTTGAAACTGATTCAGTGATTATTGTAAAGCCAGGAGACCGTATTCCTATTGATGGCGTTGTTGTAGATGGAGAGAGTTT
>JAEEGL014683845.1_pt1 | contig 14636 bp, 5 predicted proteins | sample 9134231 | NCBI WGS metagenome assembly JAEEGL01 (sample SAMN16246548, study PRJNA631951) | gut metagenome | biome: gut microbiome; feature: rumen; material: fiber-attached | host: Bos | place: Iran: Karaj | collected 2018-10 | reverse complement strand
TATTTTTAATTCGATCGCGACATTTATAAATTGTTTTACACATAAGAAAGACAATTATAGTGGTCGCTACATATGGAATAGCCGTTATGATAATATCGCTCACTGGTTACTCCTTTCTGAATGGGGTAACAATGATGCGTATCAAAAGGTTGATAAAACATACTACACCTCCACTCGGAATACCGACAATAATGCTACATGTATGCGCATACATAACCCAGAGTTAACTAGGTCAGTATTATTATAAGACATTAGAGAATACAAGGAAAGATTTAATTTTGAATAACAAGGAGGAAATTTAAATGAATGTAGAATTTTTCGTAAAACAGATTGCGATGAATAAGGATAAAGAGGGGTATATAAAAGATCGGGTAAAAAAGAAGTATGTTCCCTATGAGGAAAAAATGGCAAGATGCGAACAAATAATCAATATAACTTCATATATAGAAGTTAATGGTGAAAAAAGATATCGTATCAATACGCCGTTAAAGTTTATTTTTACTACACTTACTCTAATTAATGAATATACAGATATTGATATAGACTTTACTGACGGAGGATTTCTTCGGGACTTTAATCTTCTTGATCAAAATGAATTAATCGAAGAAGTAATTGCTTGTTTACCGCGCCATGAATATGACACGTGGATGTTGTTATTGAAGATGATGAGCGATGATAAACAAGAGAATGAACGTTCTCTCGTTTCGTATTTAACTGATAAATTTGAAACTTTTGCTACTACTTTAGACACTACTCTTACTGCGCTTGCAGAATTAAGTAAAGAAGAATCCGAATAATAGACACTTTTAACCCTACTTTTGCACAACAAAAGTAGGGTTTTATTAAATTTAAATTCGAACACAACCAGGCTTTTGCCGTTTATATATAAGGAGAATATTATGTACGAAAAATTAAGAGCTAAAATAATCAATTTTCATAAGCAGGGGTTAATTACTGAAATTGAAAAAGATAATATGCTTCAAGTCCTTCGTGAAGAGGAACAGATTGAAAAAGAATGTACAAAAGAGTTATACAAAGAGGCTGTGAAAATATACGAATCATTTATAACTCAATTTTATTCTTATAGGACTAAAAGCTATATCCGACATGGCGAATCCACACGAGGAACAGGAAGGGGACATAGTTTGTATTTTGCTCAAAACTTTATAAAAGAAGAAGACGCTCATCAGTTTTCGTTTGATATTGGATTTTCAGCCGACGAAATGAGGAAGGCGCCTGATATGGATAAAAGGGAATATCAGCACAGAGATGTGGAGTCCGTTTTAAACGATATCTTATCGGGATATCGATTTAAACACATTTTTGAGGGATCTGATGGTAAAACCAAACGAAAGGTAATGAAGTGGAGTGGGAAATATCACGACAATTTATTTGACATAGACAAGGCTACTGTCTATCAAGCGTTTGAACAATTCGATAAGACATATGATGATATGTGGATTAAGTTATATTCAAGAAAGTGGAAGGAGGTTAAATAAATGGCATATTCAACACCAGATAAAATACAAAACGAAATTAGTAAAAATCTTGAAGAAAGGCTTATGGCTCAAATCGGGGGAAAGGAAAAGTTAGCTAAAAATAAAACCTCCACCACGATGAAACAAAACGTCGACGTACAAATCGATGTACAGGTTGAAATTGATAAAAGATTAAAAGAAAAGGTTAGAGATAAAATCGCAGAAGCGCAAGCCACTATTGATCGGATAGTTAATGATGAAAAACTACAATTAAGAGAGCATGCGATTAGTGGAAATGCTATATTTGTCAAGTCTCCAAACCAAAAGAATGGTGCAAAAGCCAACTCGTATGAAAAAGGTGGTAGAGAACTTGTTCGCGCTTGGCAAACGATTAAAGAGTTAAGTAGTAAAATCGAAGAACAACCTCCGGTATTCGATGAAGTAACAATGAAGATTATAAAAAGCATTGGTACTGAAGGAGATGTTTTTGGTAGTAAGCAGCAATTAGCGGAATTTGCGCGTGACATGAAGGATGCTGCTACTAATTTATATAACAGTATTTTAGAGTCTGCTAAAGCCGATGTGGATGCTGTATTAAATCCAAAACAAAGTCGAAATCGAAATGGGGGAAATGAACCAGAGTGGGTCAAGGAACGTTTCCGCGATTATCGTACATTGCAAAATGATAAGTCTGATGACGCCGCCGGTAAGAGAGCGGATATGAGAAAGGCTATCGCTCAAGAATTAATTAACGGTGGCATTAATCAATCTGATTTATCAGAGAACCATTTTCGTCTTATCAAAACTGAATATAATGCATTATTAGAAACTAGCAACGAAACAACAGAACATGTTGTAGAGAATAATCAAAAGATGGAGGAGTCTTTTCGTGAAATTTCAGATGTTATTAATAACTCTGAAAACGAAGACGATACCAACCAAGAAAAATCCTTATCTACTTTAAAAGAAAAATTAGACTATCTAAAACAGATAAAAGCGGAATCGAAGTTTATGGAAACCGCTGAAGAAAAAAAGATGGATATGGAAGAAAAAGGTTGGGGTGCTGGTGGTAATAACCCCAAGTCCGAAGAGGGCTCCTTAAACAAAATAAGAAAATACGAAGAACTCGAAGAACATATTCATAAAGCAGACGCGGCGTTAGATCATTTTAATGATACTTATGAAAAAGTTATCATTACTATGAAAGACGGTAGCACGTTTGAAATATTTGACAGTGACGATTTGGATGAAATTAGTCTTGCTGCGAATAAAATTCAAGATATCCAGTTTATTTTAGATCGAGAGTTCGAAGACGAAGATGAAGTCGAACAACCTAAACGCGAAGCCGCAAATGTTAATAATCTCGCCTCTGTTTATGAACGACTGATTGACGTAAAAGAACGATTAAATCAAATAACCGCTCGTTTCCCCGTTGAGAACATTGAATATTACGGAGAAAGAGACAATTCTGCCGAAGTATTAAAGAAGTATGGTTTTGAAGAAATTTTAAAAACATATCGTCCAGATGACTTTAACGATAAAATGGATGATGTAAGATATAGAATAGATGAAATTACAGAAGCCATAAAAAGATATAAAGAGGCTGTCAATGCCGATGATTTTAAGAATGAGTTTGAAGGATTATCTTTTGAAAATCAGTTAAAATTTTTTGACGAAATCGCGATTCGCCCTCAAAAGGGAAAAGTAAATTTTCAAAAATTACAAAACGATTTCTTAGATATGACCTTTGTTCTGCAAGATGGTTCGAAAAAATCTGTTAATTCAATTATGGAACTTGGCGATGCCTTTCATATGTATGAAAACATTCGCAATCAAATTTCTTCTATTGAAATAGGAGAAGTTGGTAGAGACGAATTTCTTTATAACGTAGAATCACGTATGATGGATTTAGGTGAAGATATACAGTATTTTCTGAAACCTGTGTTTGAACAAATTCATCAAGAACTATTAGACGCCTTTAGTATTGATGATGCATTATTAAGTACGTGGTTTAAAACATTATCTCGCATTGAAGAAGAAAAAGATAAATACTTAGGTGATGTGTTTGGAGATATACCGATCGATACTGCTATCGAAAACCGCAGTAAAATGCAACTACAGTTACAGCAGGCAATGTACGATCAGTTAAAAGCTGGAACAAATGCCCCTCAAGAATTAGTCGATATTTATAATGAGGCGTGGAGGGAATTTGCCGAATCAGACACCCTACCTACTGTTGAAAAGACTATAGAACGTATAAATGATAAAGCCAAAGAGCTCGGCGTAACATTTAACGAAGCTTCACATAGTTGGGTTAAATCTTTTGATGTACATGATGAGCTTGAAGATTTTAATAGTGAAATTGGAACATGGGATAACGCTGTGTCTAAGGATTTAGATCCTCTATATAATAGCTTATTGGATGACGTAATTGACAAGTTAAAAACAGGTAAAGAAGCTGCTGAAGAATTTATCGAAAGAGCTTCTAAAATGCAATTTGTTTTTAACAAAGACACAAATATGTGGGAAGATGCACTTAACAGTGATAAATCCGGAAAAGAACAATTTTGGGCAAATTATTTTGACCTTTTCGACAGAATTGATCAATGGGATACTGTTAATGTTAATAAGCAGTTATATCCGCCAGTTTTAAGATTTGCAGACAGCATTGAAGAAATCGAAACGGGAATCGCTCAGATAGAGAATTATAAATCCGAACTTGAATCAATGCGATCTAACGATTTCTTCGCAGACGCAAAACAAAAGTATTACGATGAAGTTCAACGAACAATCGATTACTTTGATACCATAATCGAAGCTTCCAAACAACGGATTGAAATGAAAAGGGAAATGCAAAAACTTGTCGAAGAAGACAACGCGCGAATGGCAGCGGAACAATCCGCCCACGTGGAAAATGAACCCGAGACAAGGTCGGAAGCCCCCGAAGAAATTCATGAAAAAGCCGAGGCTATTGAAGAACTCGGTGAAAGTATGGATAAGGCAAGTAAAGAAGCTGATGACTACGCCGAAAAGACGAGACGCATTAGAGAGTCTTTGATTAATTCTGGCATGGTTCATGAAGAGGTTGAAGCTATTGAGAAAGTCGAAGAGGTTAAAGAAACTGCGGCACAAGCAGAAGCTCGTCGTGTTCGCGAAGAGATTGCCGACATTGAAGCGTCAACTAAAGCCGCTCAAGAGAAGGAAAAGACACTTGAAAAAATAGCTAAAGATCACTATCTAAGACGACAAGAAGGTGCAGTTAACGAAAAAGGTAGTTACAGTTATACCCAAGCCTTAGATGATTTCGTCGATAAAAGAACGTCCGTCACATACGATCCTGAGTCGGATCAGCAATTTTTCTCTTCTACTCTTCTTATCAATTATGATAAATTAACAAGAGCCTTAATTGAAAATGACAAAATAAAACTACAATATCAATATAAGATCAATCAGGCAACCGCCGCAGAACAAGAGCATCTTCAAGCAAATCTTGACATTTTTACAAAAGAGGGTGACAGGCTTGAGGAAATCTTTCAAAAAATCGCAACTAATGATGAATACGAAGCCGATAAAGGTCAGATTAACATTGTAAATCAAAGACGAGAACTTAATAAACAAATTACTGAAAATCTTTTAATGGCTCAAAAAGCAAAACGTGAAATTCAAGCTCAAAATGGCGAATATATAACACAGAAAAAACTTGTTAAAGAGATCGCTAATTTAAAACGTAAAACAAATGCTTTTGAATATACTTATAATAAGGATCTCGCACCCGGTGTAAGTCGCCCAGTAACAAATGAAAAAGATTTGCAGTTATTAGAGGCGACAAAAAAGAATATTATAGACGAGATTGAAAAACTATCTGGGAAAGACAATGTTACAGAGAGTCAAATTCAAGCTATTGAAAATTTAATCGCTAGTTATAGAGAATTAGTGAGAATTAAGAAAGATACTAACAATATAACTAAGCGAGAAATGGGCGGACAATCTCTTGATACTGGAATTAGAGAAGAACTTGTTAATTTAGAAAAATTAATAAATAAATCAAAAGAATATGGTGATCTTACACAGTTAATAACTGATAAATTGGAATACTATTATAAGTTATTATCTATGGATACTGCAACTGCATCTACTCTATATGATGCTCAGGACGCTCGCAGATACAATGATGCAATTATTAAATCTATTGAGTTAGAAAAAATACGCCAGAAAATTCAAGAAGAGACTGCGAGAAAAGAATCTGTTGTTAATTTAGATAAAACAAAAAGACTAAACGACATAGTTGCATTTGAGCAAAAACTTCAATCGGCTGGCGTATATACGGAAGGTGCAATTGAACAAATTTATAAATTGCTAGAAGCATTAGATAATTCATCTGCGAAAACTGGTTTTAAAGAATTTGATAGGATGTTTACTATTTTCAAACAAGATATGTCAACTCCTATAAAAAAAAGCAATGGTCAAATAAAAGAGCTTCTTAATTCTATAAAACAATTCAAGGGCATATCCAAAGATTTGTTCAAAGGTGATGTTACTGCAATCCAAAGATTTATCAATAATTTAGACAACATAAGAAGTAAATACGAAGGGTTGTCTGAAGCTCCCAAAGAGAATATTTCCGAGGAATTCAAATCTGTATTTGGATCAATAAAGTTATCTAAAGAATTTGAGAAACTACCGTCAGGAGCACAAAAAGCGTTTGAAAATATGTTCAAACCTGAGATATTAACAAACGCAAACAAAATAGATTCTATATTAAATGATATAGTAAAAAGCGTTTATAATATAAATGACGTTACATCCAAACAAAAATTATCTTTCTTTGAAAGATTGATAAAGACAGCTAAAAGTGGACTGGGGCGTATTTCATCTTATTACTTAAGTATGATGCACTTATCTCGTTATGCTCGCGATGCAGTTCAAGCAGTAAAAGAACTTGATAATGCGTTGACAGAATTACGAGTAGTAAGTAATGCAAGCGATTATAGCTTAAATCAAGTTTCCAAACAAGCATATCAATTAGCGCAAAATTTAGGGTCAACGACTTCTGAAATCGTTAAATCAATTACCGATTGGAGACGACTTGGAGAAAGCATTGAAGATTCATTGAAGCTCGCAGAGAACGCTGCAAAGCTTTCTGTTGGTGGTTTAATGGATGTTTCTGCCGCAACGGAATCTCTCGTTTCTGCAATGAAGGCTTATGGTTACGAGGTTCAAGAGGTATCAAGTATAGTTGATAAATTTATCTATATTGGTAACAACTATAGTATTACCTCAGAAGCCCTTGCAACAAGTTTGGAAAAATCTTCCGGTGCTTTAGTAGCTGCGGGAAATAGTCTTGAACAGGCGATGGCGCTTGAGGTTGCGGGTAATACTGTTATTCAGGACGCAGATGCCGTTAGTAACGCGCTTAAGGCTATTTCAATGAGATTGCGCGGAACTAAGGGTAGCGCTCTTTCTGAGATTGGGGAAGATACAGATGGTTTAGTTGAAAGTGCTTCAAAACTATATACTAAAGTGAAGCAGTTGACGAAAACATTAAGCAACCCCGAAGGCGTTGAAATTATTGATAAGACAAATAATAGTTATAAATCGACTTATCAAATCCTTTTAGAAATTTCAAAAGTTTGGAATGAGATTGGTGATGTTCAGCAAGCTGAATTGCTCGAATCTCTTGCGGGTAAGGTCAGAGGCTCTGCGGTTGCCGCTATTTTAAGTCAAGGAAATATTCTTGAAGACGCTTATTGGGATGCTATGAATAGTGCGGCAGGAGCTGGCGAACAAGCGATAGAAAACTCCCTTAATAGTATTGAAAAGAAAACCAAACAATTAAATAACGAATTAAAGAATTTAGCAAACGATGTTATTCAATCAAATACATTAAAGGGTATTGTTGATTTTGGAACAAAAACAATTTCTTTACTTGATAAGATAATTCCCAAAGTAAACCTTTTGAGCGTAACGCTGGGTGCGTTAATGTCTGATGCTTTAAAAAGAAAGATGTTGGGCGGAAACTTCTTTGGTGGTATTGGTGAATATTTTGATATAAAAAAGGGCAATAATAAATTTAATGAGTTTGGAAAGCAAGATTGGCAAGATCTTGACAAATACTTTAAACTTATTAAATCAGGAACCAAGCAAGAAGAGGCTTTAGCTACTGCTTTTGGAGGCGTTTCCACCAATGCTGCAACTTTAGCAAAAAATATTGATGCCAATAGCAAAGCTTTTGGATTAATGTCAATAAAGGCCCACCTTGCCGCAAATGGAATTACGGTTCTGGGTGCGGCGTGGAGGACAATTCTCTCAATGGGCATTGGTTTATTTATTGGTTTTGTTACAAATGAACTAACAACCATGTGGCAGGAAGCTCAAGAGGCAACTCGAAAAATGCATGAGTTGCATCAAGAGTTTGAGTCGCAAAAAGATAGTTTAGAGGATTATTCACAAAAAATCAAAGAACTAAACGAGCGACTTAAAAGTGAAAACCTCACAGAATCCGACGCATATGATATTCGTTCTCAACTGTATGATATTCAACAAGAATTAATAACTTCATACGGAATTGAAGCCGATAAATTAGATTTAATTCACGATAAATACGAGGATGTTAATGACGTAATTCGTGAAAGAATCCAAATGCAGGCAAAGGCTTATATGCAAAATAACTTTGGTGCATTTAATAAAGCTAAGAAAAATGTGACTACCTCCGGGAAAGATTTAATTGATTACTTTGGTCTGAGTTCTGAATACGAAGGGGTTTACATCGAAGAGCTTCAGGAAATTCTTAAACGAAACAATATGTTTATGAATGAACGTGGCAATTCAATCTTTTATCAAGGGTCAAAGCTTAACAAAGAGAATAGTTTGCGCAGTTTTTATGATGATTTAGCTCAACTTGAAGATAGATTTCCTGATTTGGTACGCAGTATTCGGGAAGAAATTTCATCAGAATTATCCGCATTAGAAGGCGATGAAGATATTCAGGCATATAAAGATGGTATTGAAGAACTAATTATAGGTTCTGATGAATATTTCAACTATATTGATGCTTATAATAATTACAAGAAGGTTGTGATTTCCGGCACTAAAGAGGAAATTGCCGCGGCAGTTGATGAGTTAAATCAATATGTTGACTATATTCCAGAGTCTCTTCAAAATCAAGATGCCGATATTAAAAGGAGTATTCAAGATTACTTCAATAATTTATTATCAGATATAAACTTTGGTGCGGGTTATCGTGAAATGATTAAACAATCACTTCGTAGTGATGCTGTTGTTCAGTCTGCGGTTTCAAGCCTGTTTGATTTAAATGACGGAGAATGGAGTAAGACCCTTCTTGAGATAAAGGAAAACGGAAATGCTGTTGGCTCTGCTTTTATTAATGCTATTCTTGATGCGTTACATATTCCCCATGATCAAGTTGATTTAGTCATTGATGAGCTTTCAGATTATTATGGACACCGAGGAGAAGTTGAAGAAGGAGATAACTCCTTTGCATCATGGCTATCTTCTACTTCTGGAATTGGCTCGGATAATAAAACTTGGAAAGATATAGTTTCTGATTATGAGTCAGCGATTAACAGTCTGGGTGAACAACTTAAGAAGGTTCGTTCCGGAGATGAAATACCTAATCTCTATGATATTATAACCGGAGTGACCGACGGCGATGAGAAAAATAAATCTATATTTAAACTTTTAGGTATGGATGATTTTAAAACTTATCTCGATGCCGCTAAAGGTGATTATGAGAATGCGTTGACAAGTTTTCTGCATGATACTTGGGGCGCATTGATGAGTAACGTTGGTGATGCAAGCAATATTGATGGTATTGATATCTTTAAAGAAAAGATACAACAGCTTATTCAAGTTGCAGCCGGCGGTGCTATTAATCTTTCTAAGCTTAAAGAATCATACGCTGAATTAAAAGAAGTTCTCGGTCAAATGCAAAATGGAGAACAGTTAAGCATTGAACGAGCCACGGAGTTAATAAACACATATCCGGAATTAAGTAAGGCGGTAAAGGTTACTAGTGAGGGTTATCAGTTCGAAAAAGATGCTTTAATTGCGTTGATTAACGAATATATTGAATACCAAAATACCGCCGTATCTGCTGAAGCTACCGTTACTACGAATGCCATAAGAGAAATAAAAGAGAGGTTGCGAATTCAAAACCTTGAAACAGAAGCAATTCGTACAATCATTCAATTATACGAAGCTATGGCAAACGCTCCGGGATATAGAGACCTCGACGAGTTTGCTGTTAATATTTCCAAACAAAGCGGTATAGCAATTAATGAAGTTTATAAAGTAATTAGCAATCTGAAAGACGCTGAAGGACTTTTAGAGTTAATCGATTACCTTGAGCAGTTATATCAAGAGGCACAAGGGCTTTCTAAAGATAGTAAAGATTTCAGTAATGATTCCAAGAATCAAATTGACTGGATTACTAACTCTCTTGAGAACCTTGCCCGTAATGCCGATAATGCACGTGCTGCTTACGACAGACTCTTCTCTGTCGCAGGAAGTTCAAAGGCTGCGGCAAAGGCAAATGCGCAACTCGATGTTGTAAACGAAAAATTAACGGCTCAAGTTGGAGGTTTCGAAAAAGCCGCTTCTTCATACGAGTCTGAATTGAAGAAACTTGGCTTATCCGCCGATGAGTTTGCAAAAGTTCAGAACGTTGCACTTGGCAATGAACCTGCTTGGAGTATTGAAGAGTTTGCGGGTGATAGCAAAGAATACGAAAAGTATAATAAAGCTATCGACCTTTACAAGAAGATTATGGATAACTGGAAGAGTGCGGCTGACACTCGCCACACAATTCTTGAAAACGAAATCCAGAAGCTTCAAAATCTCTCCGACGTATACTCTAATGCAATTGCGAAGTACGAGGCAAAATTAAATCTCGTAGGTTCTACCAAGAAACAGCAAAAGTATCTTGATATATTAATCAAAGAATATGGCAAACAATATGCTATGAATATAGCTATTGCTGACGTAAAGGGTGATGAGTTAGAAAAGCAGAAACTTCTTGCCGAATGGACTGCAAAAGAAAACGAGTTGCTTGCGAAAAAGAATGAGGTCGCTGTCGACAATATTCTTGACAAGTATGACAAGATGATGAGTGATTTTGAGATGCGCGGTGCCGAACTCGAACACGGTATGGCTATGGACGAGAAACGTGGCTACATGGCAAATCAAAATTACTACAAGGCGTTACTTAAGAACGAAGCAGACATGTCCGAAAAACGGCTCAAAGAACGCGCTTCTCTTGTTAAACAATTAGCACAAATCGAAGCCGATGGTATCAACTCACAGGACGATCTTGAGGTATGGTGGAAGACAAAGAACGCAATTGACGATGTGACTAAATCTCTCTACGAGTCAGTTGAGACTATGGAAGATTTACAAAAGGCAATGCGTGATTTGGACTATGAGTTATTCGACCGTATTCAGAATACAATCTCAGGTATCAAGAATGAAACCGAGTTCCTTGCAAATCTCCTCAGAAATGATGATCCGTTTAAGTATGTAAAAGAAGTGCTTGGTGGTGATGAGTATGGAACGAAAATTTATCAAGGTGGATTCTCTGAAGAAGGTCTCGCTTTGCTTGGTCTTTATGAAACAAATTATAAGACTAACATAGAGTTGGCTAAAAACTATGCCGAAAAGGTCGCTGAGTTAAACGAGGAGTTGTCAAATGGCTCAGCAAATGTCGAGTTGATCGATAAGCGCGATGAATATCTTGCAAAACAGCGTGAAGCAATAACTGCGGCTGAACAAGAAAAGGATGCTATTGTCGATCTCATTCAAGAAGGCTACGATAAACAATTGTCTAGTTTAGATGAGTTGTCATCAAAATACATGGAGGCTCTCCAAGCCGAAAAAGATTAATTTATATTAGTCCGCTATGATTTATTATAAATCATAGTGTATTCCCCTTAACTGCGGGAAACCCCTAAAGACAATTAACTACAACATAAGGATGAAATAAGCCTAAGTGTGAATGTTATAAAAACTAATTGTATGAAGATGAGACATATGTCTTGTCTTTTTTTAATGGGCAATCCGCAACCAAGCCCCGAACAGGGGAAGGCTCAACGACCATCGGCTGAAATGCCGTTAGGTGCAAGCGCACCGAAATGGGGGACTCGAATGATATGGTCTACACTCCGATGAAAGTCGGAGAAAATTTTCGTAAGAAAAATCTATAGGGTGTAGCGAACCCTTTTGAATAAGAAAATATAGGGAAAAATAACTATGAAAGGAGGTAAAAATGAGCCATAAACTTACACATGAAGAGTATGTAGAACGATTAAAACAATGTAATCCAAATATAGATGTGGTTGAGCAATACAAGGGAATGAGCATTAAGATAATGCATTATTGCAAGATTCATGATATTAATTTTTTGACCATTCCACAGTGTCCGCTAGGCGGTCACGGATGCCCACAATGTCATAAAGAAAAAATATATAATAAAAGGGCAAGAACTAATGATTCTTACATCGCAGAATTAAAAATAAAAAATAAAAATGTTATTCCATTAGAACAATATAGAAATGCAACTACTCCAATATTACATAAATGTTTATTGCACGACATACAATGGAAGACATCTCCCACTGTTGTTCTTGGAGGGGGAGGTTGTCCACAATGTCATAATGATAAAATTGCGAAAAGTAAAATAGTCCCATTCGAAGAATATTTATCTAGATTAAAAAAGAAAAATCCCAACATTATTGTAACCGGGGAATATGTAGATTTGCAAACCAAAACACTCCATAAATGTTTAATATGTGGTACTGAATGGAATGCTATTCCAAGCAAAATACTAATTGGAAAAGAATGTGGGTGTCCGTTGTGTTCTAGAAAGTCTATAAATATTAAACTCACAAAAACCAATGAAGAGTATTTAAGCGAATTAAAGAGCTTAAATATTAAAATTCAACCACTAGAGCCATATCAAAAAAATCATAAAAAAATATTACATAAATGTCTTGTTTGTAATTATGAATGGTTAATTAGACCAGACAATATTTTACATGGCAAAGGGTGTCCAAATTGTGCCGGCAATGTAAAAAAGACACCAGAGAATTATGTTGAATTAGTAAAGAATAATAATTCAAACATTGAAGTTATAGACGACTATATCAATTATTGCACCCCGATTAAGCATAAATGTAAAATACATAACTATATTTGGAATATATCACCAGCATCTATATTAAAAGGAGCTAAATGTCCATTATGTAATAGCGAAGAGTCTGCTAAAAGATATAAAAAGTCGCATCAAAAATTCTTAGAAGAGTTACAAACTATAAACCCTGACATAGCTCCCTTAGAAGAATATCATAATAACAAAACTAAAATGTTATTTCAATGTTTAGTATGTAACTACGAGTGGAAAACAGCACCTAATACAGTATTAATGGGCTGTGGGTGTCCCAACTGTGCTTCAAGTCGTGGTGAAAAAAGTATTAAAAAATGGTTAGAGAAGAAGCAAGTAAAATTCGAACAACAAAAAAGATTTGATGACTGTAGAGATAAACGTTCTTTACCATTTGATTTCTTTTTGCCTCAGGAAAATAAATGTATAGAATACGATGGTGAACAACACTATGTTCCTAAAAAACGTTTTGGTGGAGAAGTGGGTTTTGAAAACACTAAGAAACATGATCAAATTAAAAATGAATATTGTAAAATAAATAACATTCCTCTTTTGCGTATTCCCTATACTGCAAATATTGAAGAGGAACTCGAAAAATTCTTATTCAATTAATATAGTAATAAATGGTTATATGATTATCAAAAGAATATCAAAAAACAAACCGAAAGCATCTCGCAACTTCGTAAAAGAATTGCCGCCTACCAAGGCGATACTAGCGAACAAGCAAAATCAAAACTTCAACAGCTTACTGTTCAATTGCGTGACACAGAAGATTCACTTCGTGACGATCAATATTCTCATTATTTGGATGAACAACAGAATATTCTTGATAAGATGTATAAGAACTTTGAGTCTTACTTGAATGAGCAGATGGAAGATCGTAATGCTCGACTTAAAGAAATTGCTGATATAGTTGATGCTAATTATTCTGGGATTTCTCAAACCCTGAATGAAGCCGCTAATAGTGTTGGCACAAGTATTTCTGCCACCATGACCAATATCTTTACTCAGCCTTTAAGTCAGCTCGCAACTATTCAAGGCGCAATTAGTGTCGCTGATACGGATATCACCGCCATTGAAACAAGTGTTAGTGGATGGAGTGATAAGTTAAAAAATTACCTTGACACATATGGTATCAAATCAAGTGACCTTACAAATTTAGGAACTAAAACAGATGGTGTTAAAACAGCAGTTGAAGGTCTTAATAACAATTTTACTCAAGGGGATAGTCGTTTCTATAAGAAAATCGACTCTCAATCAAAGAAAGTAGTAGACGTAAAGACTACTCTTGAGAATATAGACACCGATTTAGGAACTAAAATAGGCGCTGTGAAGACTGCAATTGCGAATATTTCTTCTGTTATTCCTAGTGCTGAGAGCATTGGCAATGCGGTTGCTCGTAAAATTCCTACTCCTCCTAGTAGCGAGGATATTGCGACTGCCATAACCTCGTCACTCTCAACGCCTTACGAGGGTCGTTACAGGACAGAATATAGTGCAGAATATGCATACGCATCCGGTTCTCGCCGCATTCCTAAGTCGCAACTTGCTTGGACTCAGGAAAAGGGTCTTGAGGCAATTATTCGTCCTAGCGATGGTGCAATCCTTACACCTCTCGCAAAGAATGATACTGTCCTTAATGCCGGTGCAACACAAAATATTTGGGATATGGCTAACAATCCTATGAAGTTTATAAAGGAGAACCTGTCATTCCCGATTACCTTACCGTCAGTTATGTCATCTGGAGGCAACTACGATATAGATCAGAGCATGGTAATTACATTACCTAATGTTATGAACTATCCTGAATTTGTTTCCGCCCTTCAGAGTGATAAACGATTTGAAAAGATGCTTCAAGACATGACAGTAAATCAGCTAACAAATAAAAATGCGTTAGCAAAATATAAATACAAATACTAATTGATTGAGAGCCTGTGCAATACAGGCTCCCTTTTTTATATGCTAAAACCCACCATGGTTGGATG
>JAEEGL012789705.1_pt1 | contig 14636 bp, 15 predicted proteins | sample 9134231 | NCBI WGS metagenome assembly JAEEGL01 (sample SAMN16246548, study PRJNA631951) | gut metagenome | biome: gut microbiome; feature: rumen; material: fiber-attached | host: Bos | place: Iran: Karaj | collected 2018-10 | reverse complement strand
GTAGAAATATCCCCCATTCGCTTACAAACCACATCGTAAATATCATGGGCTTTGATAGGCTCAACCTTTTGATTTTTCTTATTGATACGGATTAAAAGATACTCGGTTGGGTTCTCAAAACCTTCGTCGCTCATCGCCTGCTGATAATAATCAATTTTTTTTATCAACTCGTCCCCAATGGGAATAATCCGCTCTTTTCGCCGTTTCCCAAAGACACGTATTTGCTTTTGATATAGATCAATATCCGACTTTTTAAGCCCTGTTAATTCAGCCCGTCGCATACCGGTTTGGTACAAAATATCAATGATTAAATTATCGCGATATTCCATAAAATTGGTTGCTTCGTCCTCTATTTTAGCGTGTGCTTGCATCTCACCTTCGCGAAAGAAAACAGGCAACGGTTTGTCCAACTTCGGAGCAATGATTTTTTGGGTTATATCCACCTGCACTTCGCCCACTCGCAACAAAAACTTGTAAAAACTCTTTAACGAAGACAGTTTGCGGCATACGCTTCGTTTCGCCTGCCCTTTCTCCAACAAATCTACCATCCACGAGCGAATATCTTCCGAATCTATCAATTTTGGGTCGAGCGATTGGGGTTCTACCTTCAAAAAAGCACATAATTCGTACAAATCATCGCGATACGCCTCTATCGTTCGATTAGAGTAGTGTTTTTCAATGGTAATATAATCCAAAAATTTTTGTATCATCCTTGCTTTTCTTTTTGAAAATCAATAATATGATGAATGGATATGATACCGATTATTTCTTTGAGTTGTTTGTTTTGGGTTACGGCAAGCGTGGTGATGTCGTATTGGTCCATCATTGCCAAGGCATCACTCAATAAAGCGTCTTGGGAAATGCTTTTGTACGATGGTGTCATAATTTGTTGAGCTGTTATTTGCAACGAATCATTTTTCTCAATGGCACGCCTTAAATCGCCGTCCGTGATGATTCCAACGCATGTATCGCCATCAAAAACCATCGTCATACCGAGATGTTTATCGGATATTTCTCGCACAATTTCCTTCAAATAACTATTGACACTCACCTTCGGCACATTGATAGTCATCTTATTTTTCACGTATGCCGTCAAATGTTCGCCCAACGCACCTCCCGGATGATAGATTGCGAAATTATCCTCTTTGAAGTGGCGTTTTTCCATCAAACAAACCACCAACGCATCGCCCATCAGCGTGGTTGCCGTGGTGGAAGTGGTAGGTGCCAAACCCAACGGACAAGCCTCATTATCTATGTGGATAGGTAACACCCAATCCGATTCTTTTGCCAAACGCGAAGTAACATTGCCCGTCATCGCAATCAACTTCACGCCCATGTTCCGCAAAGGAGCAATCACATTGACTATTTCATTGGTTGAACCGCTGTTGCTAACCAACATCACGATGTCGTTTTTGCCGACCATTCCCAAGTCGCCGTGCATCGCCTCTGCCACGTTGATAAAAATCGCAGGGGTGCCTGTGGAAGCCAACGAAGCAGCCATCTTATGCCCAATGATACCCGTTTTTCCAATCCCCATGATGACCAACTTACCCTCGCAAGCATAAATCTCCTCAACCACTTTGTTGAAGTGTTCGTCCAACGTATCCGATAATTTTTGCAGTTCCTTAATTTCCAATGCAAAAACCTCTTTTGCTCGCTCAAAATAGGGTTTACGGCTCATTTTTTACCAATTTATCTATTTTTAAAACCTCTGTAAGTAATCCTTCCAATTTATCCAATTGCAGTTGATTGGCAGCGTCAGAAATGGCTTTTTCGGGCTCGGGATGAACCTCCAAAAAGATTCCATCAACTCCCACAGCCACTGCTGCCCGCAAGAGATACGGTATCATCGCACTATTACCTCCTGTATAACCTTTGCCAGAGCCAGGTTGTTGCACCGAATGTGTTGCATCAAAAACGACAGGACAACCGAATTTTCGCAACTCCACCAACGCCGTCATATCCACTACCAAACGCCCGTAACCAAACGTCGTGCCACGTTCCGTGAGCCAAACATATTCGGCTGGTGATTGGGTCGTGTGAGGAGAAGATTGTTGTATTTTTTGTACCGCACCTGCCATGTCCCACGGAGCCAAGAACTGTCCTTTTTTCACATTGACAATCTTGCCCGTTTTAGCAGCTGCCTGCAATAAATCCGTTTGCCGACACAAAAAAGCGGGTATTTGTAGCACGTCTGCCACTTGTGCAACGGGTTCGCATTGCCACGACTCGTGCACGTCCGTCAAAATAGGCAACTGATACGTGTCTTTTACCTCCTGCAAGATTTGCAAACCCTGCTCCATTCCTACGCCGCGTGGCGAAAGCGAAGTGCGATTTGCCTTATCAAAAGAGGACTTAAAAAACAATTTAAGCCCTAATTTTTCGCATATTTTCTTAGCCTCAGACGCTACATGCAAAACCATCTCCCTATTTTCTATGGCACAAGGCCCTGCAATAAGAAACATGGCAGTTATTTTTTAGCGTAACAACGTACCCAATCTACCTTCAAACTACCCTCTCCAGCAGGGATTTCAGCGGGGATAAAAGAGTAAAGTTGCATGAATAATTCATCCGTTGGTAAATCGGTAAATAATTGATGTACAAGCATATTATTCACATACCATGACAACTCTTTTTCCTTCCAAACAATCGTGTAAATAAAGGGTTTGTTGGGGTTCACTTCTTGTGATAACCTTGCTTTCCGCAAACCATTATTATCTTGCAAACCAACAAATACGCCTTTTTTATCCACGCCCATCAAAACAAGAATCGGCAATTTATTTTTGTCTTTGAGGCAAATACAATGGTTGATTTTACCCGTAACATACGCCTTCACTTGCACAATACCTTGTTTGATATGGAACGTTTCGGCATTATTGATAACGTCAGAAGTGTATTCAAAGTCCTTTTTAATGAAGCCATTTTTCTCGTCCCACGCCAGCATATTTTTGCTTTCTTTGTGCGTTTTAATCGTCAACCAACTATCTTGGGTGGTCGTATTCAAACCTTCTGCGTAGGCTTGTTGCTCATGTGTATAGGTATGATGGCGAACAAATTCCTTGCCAGGATAGATAAAACCAGCCTGCCATTGCGATTCGTCTAATGTCTTCCATGTGAAATCATCGTCAAAAACGGGCTGATAATCAACCAATTTATGCAAGTTTTCATTCTTTTTATCAAAGAAGAAATGGATATTGGGTTGCTTGGATTCTTTTATAAATTCTTGCTCTTTTTCCCCTTCCTTAGTATGCAACCAGCGATTTTTATCCTTCCAAAACGCATTCCATTTAACGAATTCTGGCGTGCTTGTTTCTTCTTTTAATTTCAGATATTCACTGATGGTTGGTTTTTGTGCCCATTGCTGTAATTTAGCTTCGTTTTTAGGATTCTTTCCTTCCAAATAACGATAAAATATAACGCTCAACTTACGATTCAGCGAAGCCACACGAGCCATTTTTTTGCCCTCGTCAGAGTCTTTATACTGCGTTTGTGTGTATATCTTTTTCTTTTGCTGAAATTCTTCCTTTTCAACTTCTGCTTTCAATTTTAGGAATACTTGCAATTCCTCCGATTCGGCAATAAGTTGATATTTACGAACTCGTGCACCAACATCTTCCAAGTAACGCTCATAACTTTGCGTTGATTGTAGTGCATTTTTTTTACGATGAAACAAAAAATCAATTAACCACATATTTTTTATTTTTTTTAATTTTCCATATTTTTAGGCATCTATCTTTGCGTAGGTTGCGTGGCGTTCGATAAAATCGCGACGTGGTGCCACCTCATCTCCCATCAGCATCGATATGGTTCTATCTGCCTCTGCAGCATTCTCTATTGTTACTTTTTTGAGCAAACGATTGGCAGGGTCCATTGTCGTCTCCCACAGCTGTTCATCACTCATCTCACCAAGACCTTTGTAGCGTTGCGTTTTAATCTGTCGCTCGTCTCCATTAGCATATTTTTGGATAAAATCGCGGCGTTGCTGGTCGTTCCAACAATACTCCTTATAGTTGCCTTTGGAGCACAAATAAAGCGGTGCCATCGCAATATACAAATGTCCTTGCTCAATCACTTCTTTCAGATGTCGGAAGAAAAGCGTCATAATCAACGTGGCAATATGGGCTCCATCGACGTCCGCATCGGCCATGATGATTACTTTATGGTAGCGAATCTTGCTCAAATTGAGTGCCTTGGGGTCATCTTCGGTGCCAAACGTGATGCCGAGTGCCGTGAAGATATTCCGCACTTCTTCGCTTTCGAACACTTTATGTTCCATGGCTTTCTCCACGTTCAAAATTTTACCACGCAAGGGCAAAATGGCTTGAAAATGCCTATCACGCCCCGACTTAGCCGTACCACCTGCCGAATCTCCCTCGACCAAAAACAACTCACAAATAGTGGGGTCATTTGATTCGCAATCGGACAACTTACCAGGCAACCCCCCACCCGACAAAGGCGACTTACGCAACACCGAAGCCCGTGCATTGCGAGCAGCGATACGTGCTTGGGCAGCCAAGATGACTTTTTCGATAATCTTTTTGGCTTCCTCTGGGTTTTCTTCCAAGTAGTTATTCAAAGCCTCTGCCACAGCAGCACTAACCATACCTGCCACTTCCGAGTTACCCAACTTCGTTTTGGTTTGACCTTCAAACTGTGGCTCTGCTACCTTGACCGAGATAACTGCCGTTAAACCTTCGCGGAAGTCGTTCGGGTCCATGTTTGCGTTGCCATCTTTATCTTTGAGTTTGGCTTTTTCTAACAACTTACTTTCTTCGGCATATTTTTTCATCACACGCGTCAGAGCAGCACGGAAACCAGCCACATGCGTTCCACCTTCAATCGTGTTGATGTTATTGACGTAAGAATAGACGTTTTCGTTAAAATCCGTGTTGTAACTCATCGCAATCTCAACGGGCGTACCGAACTTATCCGTACTCAAATGGATAACATCTGAAATCAGTGGCACACGACTGCCGTCAATGTAACGCACAAATTCGCTCAAACCATCGTCCGAATGGAACACATCTTGCTTGAAACTGCCATCGTCATTTTTCACCCTATAATCGGTCAATGTGATGGTTATACCAGCATTCAGATATGCCAATTCCCGCATACGATTGGCTAAAATATCGTATTGGTAAACTTTTTCGGTAAAAATCGAATAATCTGGCCAAAATTGCACTTTGGTTCCTGTGTTCGTTGCTTCGCCGATGGCGTGTACTTCGCACGTAGGCTTACCTTTGGCATACTCTTGTATGTACTTTTTTCCATCGCGACACACTTCCACCACCAACCGACTTGACAATGCATTCACACAACTCACACCCACACCATGCAAGCCACCACTGACTTTATACGTGTTTTTGTTGAACTTTCCACCAGCATGCAAGACGGTCATCACCACTTCCAACGCCGAACGATGTTCTTTGGGGTGCATATCCACTGGAATACCACGTCCATTATCTACCACCGTGATTGAATTATCTTCTCCAATGCCCACTTCGATGTTGGTACAAAAGCCCGCTAAAGCCTCGTCTATTGAGTTATCTACAACTTCATAAACCAAATGATGCAAACCTTTCGTTGAAATGTCGCCAATATACATCGCAGGACGTTTACGAACGGCCTCTAAACCTTCTAATACCTGTATACTGGCACCAGTATAGGCGGTTTCTGTGATTTCAATATCCTTTTCTTCCATTCTAAAAAATCTTTCTCATTTTTAAACCGTGCAAAGATACATAATTTTGCACAAAAACAAAAAACAAAGTTTTTCTATCGTATTTTTTATAAATTTGTGTCGATTTTTTAAGATTAAAAGCAATGAAAAAACTTATTTTGACGGGCGTTATTGGTCTGTTGATGCTGATGGGTTGCGGGATGACTACGGCACACGCTCAAAAATCGGCACAACAAATAACGAACGAAAAAATCTACAACCAAGTGTACGAACAGGTGCGTGATTATCGCGATAGTGCGATGAATGTACTCGTGATTGCGATTGCCAAGCAGTTTTTAGGCACGGAATATGTGGCTTCCACGTTGGAGATTGAGCCCGAAGCGTTGCAGATTTTTTTAGATAAGACGGATTGTATTTTGTTTGTGGAACTGTGTTCGGCTTTTGCATTGACGGTAAAGGGCGATAGCATTGTGCAAAATAGCAAAATGAGTTCTTTGCCTTCGGTCTTGGCAGCCCAACCTTCGTACGAGTTGCTTTGCCACAATATCCAACAGATGCGTTATCGAAAAGGTGTGATTGATGGTTATGCTTCGCGTGTTCATTACACTTCGGAGTGGATTATTCAAAATCATAACAACGGTTTGATGGACGAAATCACAGCCGATTTAGGAGGCGAAGAATACGAACAAAAATTTTTCTTTATGTCGCAACACGCTGAAATATACAAGCAACTGCAAAATAACGCCGAAGAAACTAAACGTGTAAAGGATTTTGAGCAGTTTTTGGAAAGCCAAAAACCCTACTATAATTTGTCGCAACAAATGCTCAAAAAGCCCGAAGTCATCGCAAAAATTCAGTCGGGCGACATCATCAATTTTAAGGATAAAAAAGAGGGCGTGGATATTGCACACGTGGCTTTGGCATACGAATATGACGGTCAAATGCACTTTATACACGCTTCTTCCAAAGCCAAAAAAGTAATCATTGAACCGCAAACGCTGGCTGATTATGCGGTGCGAGGAATAAGAGTAGTACGATTTAATAAAACATTATAATTATGATTAAACACGTTGTATTTTTTCGGCTAAAAGAAAACGCCAACGGGCATACAAAGTTGGAAAATGCCCAAATAATCAAAGATGGTTTGCTGGCTTTGAAGGATAAAATTTCTGTCCTCAAAAGCGAAACGGTCGGCATCAACATTCCCAACAGCAAAAAGACGAACTTTGACCTTTGTTTGATTTGCGAGTTTGAGAAGTGGGAGGACGTTGATACCTACCAAAACCATCCCGAACACTTGAAAGTGGCAGAGTATATCCAAAGTTGCCGCGAAGATAGGGCTGCTGTCGATTACGAGTTCTAAATGGTCGTTATCTTTGACTTAGACGGTACGTTGGTAAACACCATCACCGATTTGGGCAATGCGTGTAATCATGCGTTGCAGGCGTTTGATTTGCTCACTCACAGCATTGCAGAGTATCCTTTTTTGGTGGGGAATGGCATCAATAAACTCATTGAAAGAGCGTTGCCCGAAGCGTTGCGGACGGAAGAGATGATTGCAACGGTGCGAAGGCATTTTATCGCGTATTATGATGTGCATTCGTATGATTTTTCGGTTCCGTATGATGGCATAATGGAGGTTTTGCAAACGCTCAAAAAACAACCCAATACGTATTTAGCGGTGGCATCCAACAAATATAATGAAGCCACCCAGCGAATCATTGACCATTTTTTTCCGCAGGTGTTTGATGTGGTTTTTGGTGAACGTCCGAATGTGTCACGCAAGCCCGAACCGCAAATTGTTGAAAACATTTTAGATGCTTTGCCACAAAATGCGTTGGATAAAATCTACTTCGTGGGCGACTCGCTCGTGGATATTCAAACCGCACGGAACGCAAAAATCCCTGTCATCAGTTGTACGTGGGGCTTTTGCCAAGCAGAAATGTTACGTGATGCAAAACCTGACTTTATTGTCAATAAGCCACAAGAATTGCTGACCATTTTAGGATAAATTTGTGCTACAGACGACTTTTTTACCCAAAATCAGCCCAATTTTTAATTTACTTTTTGATATTTTGTGGAAATAAACCAAACAAATTCGCATCTATTTGCCTCGTTACTTCGTCAAAAGCAGCGGGTTCTTCGCTAAACTTCAACTCGTCGCCATCAATAACCAACAAATTGCCGTCATACGATTGTATCCACGATTCGTACTTATCGTTCAACCCTTGCAAATAGTCAATTCGGATACTGGCTTCGTATTCCCGTCCGCGTTTCTGAATCTGGTGCACCAACGTTGCAATCGAAGCCCGCACATAAATCAGCAAATCTGGCTTTTTGACCAGCGACATCATCAAATTAAAAAGACTTTGGTAGTTTTCAAAATCCCTATCACTCATATAACCCTGCTCGTAGAGGTTGGGAGCAAAGATTTGAGCGTCTTCGTAGATGGTTCTATCCTGCACAATACACTCGTTGGATTGCGAAATTTCCACCACGTCCTTAAAGCGTTTGTTGAGGAAATAAATTTGCAAATTAAACGCCCAACGGCTCATATCCTTGTAAAAATCCTCCAAATAAGGGTTAAATTCCACATTTTCAAAACGCGGAATCCACTTGTAATGTTTGGCGAGCAACGTGGTTAAAGTCGTTTTTCCACAGCCGATGTTTCCAGCAATTCCAATGTGCATAGTCGTGTTGTTTTAGAAAAGTTTATTCAAATTTTTATCTATTTTATCAATGATTGCACTAAAATCGTCCGCATTATGCTCAAAATCGCAATCATCCATCTCAATCACGATTTTTTCGTTCGGATAATTCACGTAAAAATCCTCATAATGCTTGTTTAGTCCCTTCAAATAATCTAATTTTAGGCTTTGTTCGCTTGTGCGACCCCGTTTTTGGATTTGCGTTACCAATTTTGACACGTCTGCCCGAAGGTAAATCAACAAATCCGGATAACGTATCTTATTGATCATCAGCGAAAAAAGTTCCATAAATGTTTCATAATCGCGTTGATCTAAGTTGCCTTGCAAGTAGTTATTTTTAGCAAAAACGCTCACACTTTCAAAAATCGTCCTATCTTGAATCGTCGAAACTTGCCGTTGAAGGATGTCAATGATGTCTTCAAACCTTTTTTTGAGGTAAAAAATCTCCATTGCAAAAGCCCAACGTGGCGTATCTTGGTAAAAATCGTCCAAATACGGATTTTCGATGCTCGGCTCAAAATACGGTTCTAACTTGTAATGTTGTGCCAACATACGCGTCAAAGTCGTCTTCCCTACTCCGATATTTCCCGCAACAGCAAGATATTTCATTGCTTTGCAATCTTGTTTGTTGTTACCATATCTACGCCAAAATCCACCACCTGATTAAACGTAGCCGTGTCGTCTATCGTCCAACAATTCACTTTGAGCCCTGCTTGATGGCAACGTTCCACCATTTGTTTGTCAAATCCCTTACGAACATCAACGTCCATTTTGTACTTTTTACACCACTCTATCGTATTCAAATTCGAATCCAAAATGGTCTTTTCTGCCATATTTTCAAAGCACAAAAACTGCAAATTCAAATGCTGCGTGGTGTCTTGCAAAAATTGTTGCTCATTTTCTCGCAACCACTGCACCACAATCGGCATAAAAGAAATGAACATACACTTGGTTAAGGCGTATTTTTTTTGAATCACCGAAAGCAGTTTGGGCAAATTGCTCACATCATCCTCGTTGATTCCCGTTGTGCGTTTGAGTTCCACGACGGGCGTAACGTTTGCCGAATCACAATACATAATGTACTCTTCCAACGTGGTGATTTTGCCTTTATATTCTATTCCCCAGCGGGTTTGTGTTAGTTCTAACGCTTGCAAAGTGGCTAAATCTGTCTTTTCCACAACCGTTCCTGCGTGTCCCCACTCTTTCAAATCGGCATCGTGGCTGCACACAAAATGCCCATCGGACGTAACGCGAATATCGGTTTCCAAAAATTTATAACCTCGTTTGACACCCTGCCGAAAAGCGTCCAACGTATTTTCAATCCCAATATCACTGCCCCGATGTCCCACTAATTGCACGTTTTGTTTTTGTGCCGAAACGCTCGAAAAACAGGAAAATAGAATCAAATTTATTATTAACTTATTGAATTTCATAGCGTTAAACGTCCCATGGTTAAAATTTAAAGATAAAATAGACGGCTAAAATCAAAAACAAGCCTGCTACAAGATGGTTCCAGCGAATCTGCAGATGAAAAACAAGTACCGAAAAGCACATAAAAACCACCAACGTAATCACCTCCTGCAAAATTTTGAGTTGAAAGAGATTAAACGGTCCACCATTTTCCACAAATCCGATACGATTGGCAGGCACTTGCAGGCAGTATTCAAAAAAAGCTATACCCCAACAAAACGCAATCACGCCCATCATCGGCAACTTAGCGAACCAACTATATTCGCTCAATTTCAAGTGTCCATACCACGCCGTGGTCATCATTATGTTGGACAAAAAAAGCAGTAATACAGCCAAAAATCCTCGTGTCATTTTCTTTCCATTTTTGATTACAAATGTAGATTTTTTTTATTTATGCAGAAAAATTTTTCTTCCTTTGCTTGCGTTTCTTCCAATATCGCTTGATTTTAACACGCCAACCGATGATTCGTTGCGGAATTTTGATAATCCAGCGGATAATTTTATTCCAAACAAACGCACACCTATCCGTCCAACCGAAGACAGGCTTGGGCAGCCCCGTTATTTGATAGGCTTCGTTGATGACGTTATCTATGCGTTGTTTTTGGAGAGTAAGCATTGGCTCCCGCAACTGAATGATACGAATGATAAAGGTCGGCGTTGAATAAAACCGAGATAACCATGTATGGCGACAGATTTCCTCACCCAAGTGATTGTATGCGATGGTGGTAATTGAATCGGGATGTTTGTTGTTTTGTAAATAGAGTGTTTTGGAAGTAGAGGCTTGCCATAAGAAAAAGGGATAATAAGGTTCTAGGTCTACATTGTCAAAATCGTAAGATCGCCCATTGTTTAGTATCTCTTTTGGGAAAGAAGCCTCCATTTGCTGGCGATTTTCGGCGTAACGAAACTCTTTGACGGCTTTTTTGGAAAACTTTTCGCGAATGAGATTGAGATTAAACACATTAAAAAACGGATTGGTTACTAACGGATTGCCATCACGCGTCCCTACCGTTCCACCATCTGGGCAACCTGCATTGGCTATCCCATTCTCAACCACATAATCCACCAAACGCATCACGGCTTCTTTGTTCGTTATAAAGCAATCTTCATCTACATTGATGGCTATGTCGCAATCGGTATGTTGCAACATCGTGTAAAAATAGCCATCTGCCGTTTGGTCGGTCAGTCGCACACACGGATAGCCCCATGACTCGTACAACCCTTTGCTGAGTCGATATAGTTTCAGGTCAAACGAACGACAAAAAAATTTAATTATCATTTTATTATGTCTCTTAAAAGTTCAAGAATGGGCGTAATAAGTGCTTTTTTGAAATATATCAAATAAATCTGCCAGCGATACGTTTCCATCAGTCCATTTTTATGAGCATATTCAAACAAGAAAGCAAACGAATCGCGTTTTTGTTTTCCTCGCCACACAAATTTGCGATGACTGATAGAATTAGGATAAATGATATAATGATACATTGCACAATCATTTTGAGCGATACGTTCAGCACTTAAATAACAACACGCCATAAAACAACTATCTTCCCCACTCTTTCCTTTTGGAAAACGTAAATTATGTGCATTGAGCCATGAACGCTGATAAATAAAAGAATAAAAATTGGATATATAATGGGTTAAAAGATATTTTTTTTGTGCAACGCTTAACATGCCATTATTTACCTTGGGATTAGCTAAAATACGACTTGTACCATCGTTATAATCCATAATAACATTGGTGCAACTGAGCTGGGCATCGTATTGTTGAGCATTTGCATACAAAATTTCAAACATATCCTTTTCTACCCAATCGTCGGCATCCACAAAAGCAATATAGTCTCCTGTGGCTTTTTCAATCCCAATATTTCGTGCCTCACCTGGACCGCTATTGCATGGAGTTTGCGTCAAAAAAATACATATCTCGTCCCGCACAAAATAATCATTAACTAATTGAAAACCATTGTTTTGTAAGTATTTATACAACACATCAAAAGAATCATCGTCTCCGTGGTCGTCCACAAAAATAATCTCCAGACTCTGCAAGGTTTGCTTTAACAGACTTTCTAAACAAGTGATAATCACACCACTTGCACGAAAAACGGGTACTATGACAGATATTTTTGCCATTGGTTGCGAAGATACATATTTTTTTTTACTTTCGCAGAAGTATGAAAAAAAATTACCACAACTTACACGATAAACTCATCGATTGGTACGAACGCAACCATCGCGTGTTGCCGTGGCGAGAAACCAACGACCCGTATCGGATTTGGATTAGTGAGATCATGTTGCAACAGACTCGCGTGGCACAGGCGACGGACTACTATCATCGTTTCATCAATCGTTGGACTACGGTGGCAGAGTTGGCACAGGCAGACGAAGACGAGGTGTTGCTGATGTGGCAAGGGTTGGGTTACTACACGCGGGCGAGAAATATGCACAAAGCCGCTAAGATGATGGCTGAAAAGATGCCAACTTCGTGGGAAGAGTGGCGAGCTTTACCAGGGATTGGCGACTATACCGCGGGGGCTATCTGTAGCTTTGTTTTTAACCTGCCTTACCCTGCGATGGACGGGAATGTGTATCGGGTGATTGCTCGGCTGATGGACTGCGACATGGCGTTTGATACCACACAAGGCAAGAAGGTTTTCCAGCAGTTTGCGTGGGATTTATTGGACAAAGAGCGACCTAAGTTGTGGAATCAAGCCATCATGGAGTTTGGTGCAACGTATTGTCTGCCACAGAATTGCGATTGCGAGAATTGTCCGATTCAACATCATTGTTTGGCAAAACAACATCATACGGTGCCCCTTTTGCCCGTCCGAAAGCCAAAAGCACCGCTCAAAGATAGGTTCTTTAACTACACCATTTTTATGGATAAAAACCGCCAAACCCTCATTCATCAGCGTAAACAGAAGGATATTTGGCAACATCTGTGGGAGTTTTATTTGGAAGAGACCGACTCGCCTTCTGCAACCACCCCTCCCCTTTTAACCCACATTTTAAGCCACCAACGTATCCACGCAACTTTTCAGGTACGTTTGGTGGATACGCTGCCGAGTTTGGAAGGTTATAAAACGGTTGCGTGGAATGATTTGGAGCAATATGCCTTCGCCCAACTGACCCTTAAAGCCTTGAAAAAACTGGGTTTGCAATAAGTTGGCGAGCTTGGGCATGGTTTTGCTTTAAAAATAACCATTATTATGATTTATTAATTTTCAACAATCAAGCATCGTGCGAAGGGATTTTTTCAAAAATAAAGTAATTTTTATGGAAATAATGAACGATATTGTGAATAGGCTTTTATCTTATCTGCTACATATTTTCTAAAATGTGAATCGTATTTGTATAAATAGCCCTCTTTGTAAGGCATTTTTGTTTGAAGCATTTTTTCAATGGTATTGACGGCTCGGAAGATATTTTCAAAACTGACAGTCGGAAGCTCGCCATTATTCTTGTAACCGCTGAGATATTCTGCACTGCGATTCGTTATTCCTAATCGACGACACACCAAATACGCGACCGATTCAGCTTCAAATTCTTTAATATCCTTAGGCAAAGGACGATGTCTATAAAAAATCGTAGAATTAATCTCCATTGGCATATGGTGACAAAACAAATGTCCAAGCTCATGACAGAGGCTCGTAAATTGAGTAATATCATCAAGTTTTTTATTGAGCCCAATCCAAAAAAGGCTTGAATAGTTTACCCTGAAATCTCTTTTGATGGGTACTTCCACAAAACCCTCGTAATAAGGTCTGATATTTGCCATCAATCTATTTCCAGCCTCCATATATTCGTATTTGACCCCAAAAATAGGCATATTCTCCACTAAAAGTTTTATCTTTTCGTGGCACATTTCGGCTATTTTTTGCGAGTTAATATCACGCTGATTGATGTATCGTTCGATGATTTTTTGTTTTGCAGCTTCGTCTGGCGTATCTTCTATGGGAAGCGTGTCGCTTATGTCGTAAACAAAAGAAACGGGACAAAAAGGCATCAATATAACCAACGGACGCGCATTAGGCTTTATTTGACGCCCTTCTTTATACCATTGTTGTGGGGTTAAAACCAACTGATTGCCTGGTTGCTGGATATAAACCAAAGAAGCATTGTACGCCGAAAGATGTTGCATTTTGATGCAATAATTGAATAAATCTTCGACTTCGCTGGCACGCCGAAAGGAACTGACATCCCTGAAAAGATCGTCCAGCAGAAAACGTAATTGTCGGTTGTCGGAACTCATTGTAGTATAATTTGAAAGTGCAAAAATACGTTTTTTTTATTTTTTGAACGAATTTATGATAGCAAAAATGTAGATGGATTACTGAATGCAATGATTATGTAGCATTTTTTTGCTATTTTTTTATTCAACGAACGATTGAATCTACATTTGCAATAAAATTCGACAAAAAAGTTTTTATTTTGAAAAAATAAGTGTACTTTCGTTTTGGTTTTTAAAGGCTATGGTTCTTTTGTGTAATTGCAAAAGCTAAGAGGGAAACAGGTGAAAATCCTGTACAGACCCGCTGCTGTAAGTCCTGCAAAAGTCGTTACAAAATGTCATTGTTCGCTCAGCGAATGAGAAGGCGTAACGAAATAGGATAAGTCAGAATACCTGCCACAGTCTACACTTACAAGACTCCCGAGGAATGGAGAAAAGTGGTACGTTAAGGCTTATCAATTATTCAATTTTCCCGCTTTGTCTTGTTAGTGTACAAAGTAAAACAAAACACTAACGAATGTTAAAAAAACTGTTGATACTATCGTTTTTT
>JAEEGL012472823.1_pt1 | contig 14636 bp, 12 predicted proteins | sample 9134231 | NCBI WGS metagenome assembly JAEEGL01 (sample SAMN16246548, study PRJNA631951) | gut metagenome | biome: gut microbiome; feature: rumen; material: fiber-attached | host: Bos | place: Iran: Karaj | collected 2018-10 | reverse complement strand
GAGACCGCGAGGGTGCGCAGCATCGTCCGGCAGTACGATCCGAACGCCTTTATCGTCATCTCCGAGGGTGTGACCATAGACGGCAATTTCCAGAAAAAACTCACATGATCCTGTTCTGACCTATTAAGAAAATATTATAAGGACTCGCTTATCCGGTGTTCCCGGGGACGCTTGCGCTCTGACTCTCCGCGCAACGGCACGTAAGCGGACAAAGAACGTCCGCTAAGTGCCGGCGCTCCGCACAGCCCCGGGAACATCCTGATTAAGCGAGTCCTTTTTACATTTCTGCCTGGGTCAGAACAGTAACCGTCTTCTGATCTATTATTCCGAAAACTGGCATAATTATTGTCTTTTCTTATTTAAGTGTGTAAAATAAATAACTAGTCTCTTTGCGCAAACACGCTTTAACGCGGTAAAGCGCCGGCGTTGTATCAGCCCGCTGATTCAGGGCAGGCCAGGTGAAACGGCAGGAGTTTTATGAATCCGAAAACAGTAAAGTACATTTTGAAACGACTGGTTCTCGCGGTCTTTACGATCTGGGTGGTCATCACCATCACCTTCTTTGTCATGCACGCGATCCCCGGCGGGCCCTTCCTCTCCGAGAAGGCGGTCTCCCCGGCCGCGCAGAAGGCGATGGAGGCCAAGTACGGTCTGGACAAGCCGCTCTTTGAGCAGTATGTGACCTACTTAAAAAGCGCGGTGAGGCTGGATTTCGGCCCCTCGATCAAGCAGCGCGGCCGCCAGGTGATGAACATTATCACGGACGGAATGCGGACCTCCGCAAAACTCGGCCTGATCGCCGCTTTTCTTGCGCTGTTCTCCGGCATTGTGCTGGGATCGGCCGCGGCGCTTCGCCGCAACACCCTTCTAGACCGGATCATCATGGTCATCACGACGGCATTTGTCTCCATGCCCTCCTTCATCATGGGCTCCCTGCTGCTTATTGCTTTTGCGGTCAAGATCCACCTCTTCCCTGCCAACGGCGCGCAGGCCGGCGGGCTGGTGCTCCCGGTGGTGACGCTGATGCTCTACCCCATGTCCTATATCACCAGGCTTACCCGCTCCTCCATGCTTGACGTGCTGGGCCAGGACTACATCCGCACGGCCAAGGCAAAGGGCGTCTCCAGGATCCGCATCATCTTCGGCCACGCGCTGAAGAACGCGCTCATTCCCGTCATTACCTACTTCGGCCCCATGCTTGCCTACATCGTCACCGGGTCCCTGGTGGTGGAGCAGATCTTCGCTGTTCCGGGTATCGGCCGCGCCTTCGTTCAGAGTATTATCAACCGCGATTACACGGTAATCATGGGCACCACGATAATCCTTGCGGCACTGATCGTCATCATGAACCTCCTCAGCGACATCGCGTACAAGATCGTCGACCCGAGGATTACGCTGGAGTAAATGCATTATGGATGTCAATAATCTCAAAAGGCTCAGCCTGCAGCTTAATGCGGACGATTTCCTCCCGGCCTCCGCGGAGGAGAAGGAATACATGGTGCGCATGCGCCCTTCCACCACGTTCTTCAAGGACGGCTTAAGGCGGCTGAGGAAGAACAAGGTGGCGATGGTAAGCTTCTGGGTCATCGTGCTTATCACGCTTTCCTGTATTCTTATCCCCATGTTCTGGCCCTACAGGTACGATGCGATGCTGGGAATGACCCCCGGCAAGCCTGTGGACGCCTCCTTCAACAACTTAAAGCCCTTTGAATACGCACGCACGGAGCTTCGCCGCATTGATGCGGGGGAGAGCGTTTTCCCCCACATCTTCGGAACGGATTCCGCGGGCCGCGACTACTTCATCCGAATTGTCTACGGCACCAGGATTTCCCTTGCGGTCGGCTTCTTTGCCAGCATCATCGTTCTGATCATCGGGCTGCTCGTCGGATCCATCTCCGGATACGCCGGCGGAATGGTGGACATGATCATCATGCGTATCGTCGACGTGATCTATTCCCTGCCGGACATGCTCATGGTCATCCTTCTGGCCTCGGTCATGAAGGTCACGATGGAGGGCAAGCTGGAGGGGACGATCTTCGCGAAGATCGGTTCCAACATCCTCTCCCTCTTCATCATTTTCGCCCTGCTCTACTGGGTGGGCATGTCGCGGCTGATCCGCGGGCAGATCCTCTCCTTAAGGGAGCAGGAGTACGTGCTCGCCGCCCAGGCGGCGGGGGCAAAGGGCAGCTGGGTGATCCGCAGGCACCTTATCCCCAACTGCATCAGCGTCATCGTCATTTCGACTGCGCTGCAGATCCCCAGCGCGATCTTCACCGAGAGCTACCTCTCCTTCCTGGGACTTGGCGTCAACGCGCCGATGCCCTCCCTGGGGTCGCTGGCCTCCGACGCGCTGAACGGGCTTTCCTCCTATCCCTACAGGATGATTATTCCCGCGGTGGTGATCTCGCTGATCGTGCTCTCCTTAAATCTCTTCGGAGACGGCCTGCGCGACGCGTTTGACCCTAAGCTCAACGCCTGACGGGACGGCGCCGGAACAGTTTCTGAGCACAGAACCAAGAACGTACAGTCTGGAGAAAACTTATGGCTTTACTGGAAGTGCGCGACCTTCATACCTCCTTCTTTACCGATGCGGGTGAAGTGCGCGCGGTGAACGGAATATCCTTCAACCTGGACCGGGGCAAGGTCCTCGGAATTGTCGGCGAGTCCGGATCCGGCAAATCGGTGACGGCGTACTCCATCATGCAGATTCTTGCCGGCACGGGAAAGATCGTCTCCGGCTCCATCAAACTCGACGGCGAGGAGCTGGTCGATGCCGGGGAGAAGAAGATGAAGACGGTCCGCGGCAACAAGGTCTCCATTATTTTCCAGGACCCGATGACCAGCCTGAACCCGACCTACACCATAGGCCACCAGCTCATGGAGGCGATCCTCCTGCACACGGACCGCAACCGGCAGCAGGCCTACGACAGGGCGCTGGAGATGCTGAAGCTTGTCAACGTCAACGAGCCGGAGAAGAGAATGAAGCAGTACCCCTACGAGTTCTCCGGGGGAATGCGCCAGAGGGTGATGATCGCGATGGCGCTGGCCTGCGAGCCGGATATCCTCATCGCGGACGAGCCGACCACGGCGCTGGATGTGACCATACAGGCGGGCATCCTTGACCTGATGAAGGATATCCAGCAGAAGATCGGGATGGCGATCATCCTGATTACCCACGACCTGGGTGTCGTCGCCCAGCTCTGCGACGAGGTTATCGTCATGTACGCGGGATCGATCTGTGAGCAGGGCACGGCGGATGAGATTTTCTACAATCCCTGCCACGAGTACACAAAGGGACTGATGCGCTCGATCCCCACCACAAACTCCCGCGGACACGAGCTCAAACCGATTACGGGAACGCCGATCGATCTTCTGAACATGCCGAAGGGCTGCCCCTTCGCGCCGAGGTGCGACGCCGCGATGAAGATCTGCATCCGCGAGCGCTGCGAGAGAATGGTGATCAACGAGTATCACTACGCCGCCTGCTGGATGAACGTAAAGAATGCCGCAGGGGAAGCGCAGTGACGCCGGAGCCCGGCGGTTCGGGAAATTGCCTGCAGGAAGAGTTTTGGAGCGAAGATGAGTGAAGAGACGAGGACAGCACCTCTAATCGAGGTGAAGCACCTGAAGCAGTATTTCAATATCAACACCGGTTTTTTCCGTTCAAAGCCGCTCAAGGCCGTGGACGACATTTCCTTTGACATTCACGAGGGGGAGACCCTGGGCCTGGTCGGCGAGTCCGGATGCGGCAAAACTACCGCGGGGCGGAGCATACTTCATCTGTACAAGCCCACCGGCGGAGAGGTTTCCTACCGCGGAAAGGTGATCCGCACCAGCCAGGATGTGAAGGAATTCCGGACGAAGGCCACCATGGTCTTCCAGGATCCCTATTCCTCGCTTGACCCCAGGATGACGGTCGCCGACATTATCGGCGAGCCCCTGGATATCCACCATATGTACCAGAACAAGGCCGAGCGCAGGGAGAGAATCCTGGAGCTGATGGATCATGTCGGCCTGAACTCCGAGCACGCCGCGAGATACGCGCACGAGTTTTCCGGCGGCCAGCGGCAGCGTGTCGGCATCGCAAGGGCCCTGGCGGTCAATCCGGATTTCATCGTCTGTGACGAGCCGGTCTCTGCCCTGGACGTCTCCATCCAGGCGCAGGTCATCAACATGTTCGACGAGCTGCAGGAGAAGATGGGACTGACCTATCTCTTCATTGCCCACGACCTTCTGGTGGTGCGCCACATCAGCGACCGCATCGCGGTGATGTATCTCGGCAAGATGGTGGAGCTTGCGGACGCGGTGGATATCTACGACCGGCCGCTGCACCCCTACTCCAAGGCGCTGATGAGCGCGGTGCCGGTGCCGGATCCGAAGGAGGCGAGGGCCAATAAAAGGATCGCGCTGACCGGCGAGATTCCCAGTCCCTTAAACGCGCCTTCGGGCTGCCCTTTCCACACCCGCTGTCCCTTCGCGACGGATGCCTGCAAGGAGAGCATGCCGGAGCTGAAGGAAGTGGAGAAGGGACGCTTCGTCGCCTGCCACAGGGTGGCGGAAATCAACTGATTTGTTTTCCCCGATGCTGCTTCAGGCAGCGGCATCGCAGAAATAGAGCAGTTTCCGGAAGGAAGCTGCCGAAACTTCAAACGACGTCCCGGACCGGAAAGGACCGGGACAAGAAAGGAGTCTAGCATTATGAAAAAGTTACTTGCACTTGCCTTAAGTGCGGCGATGGTCTTCTCCCTTGCCGCATGCGGAAGCGCACCTGCTGCCCCCGCGGCTCCCGCGGAGGGTGAGGCGGCTGTTGAAGTCGAGGCGGAAGCTGCTGCGGAGCCCGGCGTTCTGAATGTCTGCCTTGCCTCCGAGCCCGCAACGCTGGATCCCGCGCTGAACAGCTCAGTGGACGGCGCAACCATGACCGCGCACCTCTTCTCCGGCCTCTCCAAGTGGGCACAGGATGAGAACGGCGCCCTTGTCCTGGTGGCGGATGCTGCCGAGGAGCTGGTTCCCGGTGTGGAGAATGAGGACGGCACCGTGACCTACACCTACACCCTCCGTGACGGCCTGAAGTGGTCCGACGGACAGCCTGTGACCGCGGGCGATTTCGAGTTCGCGTGGAACCGCGCTGCCTCTGTTGAGCTTGCTGCGGACTACGGCTACATGTTCGAGGTTGTGGACGGCTATGCCGAGGTGTGGGATGCCGACGAAGAGGGCAATCCGGTCAACCCCGACGCGAAGCTGAACGTGCACGCGCTCGATGACAGAACCCTTGAGGTCACCCTGGCCAATGCCATCTCCTACTGGGATGAGCTGCTTGCGTTCCCGGCATACTTCCCGGTGCGCGAGGATGTGGTCGCGGACGAAGCCTGGGCTACCGATCCCGCAACCTATGTCTGCAACGGCCCTTACATCATGTCCGCCTGGTCACACAACAGCGTGATCACCCTGACCAAGAACGAGAACTATGTTGACGCCGACGAAGTGACCATGCCTGAGATCAACTTCTATCTTTCCGACGACGCCAACAACATGCTGACCAACTTCCAGAACGGCACCTGGCAGCTGATCGACGACATGCCGACCAACGAGATCGCCTCCCTCAAGGAGAACTATCCCGATGAGTTCAACGTCGTCGGACAGATCGGCACCTACTATGTCTGCTGGAATGTCACCGAGGACATCCTTCCCGCCGATTCCGGCCTGGAAGGCGCGGAGGCCGAGAAGGCAAGAGAAGAGATCCGCAATGCGCTGACCCTTCTTCTTGACCGCAACTACATTGTTGAGGAGATCGCACAGGGCGGACAGCTTCCCGCTTCCTCCTTCGTCGCGATGGGCATGACCGACGCGGACGGCTCCGAGTTCTATCTGAACGCGGGCGACAACGATTATGTCGGTTACTATGACACCTCTGTCGACGCCCTCGAGTCCAACTACGAGGCCGCGATCGAGGTCTTAAAGAAGTACTACGAGTTTGACGAGGCCACCATGCAGGTCACCAATTTCCCTGTGATGACCTATCTGTACAACACCTCCGAAGGCCACAAGGCCATCGGTGAGTACATCCAGAGCGTGTTCGCGGGCGTCGGCATCACCATGAATCTGGAGAACCAGGAGTGGAACACCTTCCTGGAGACCAGAAAGAACGGTGACTACTCCATCGCGAGAAACGGCTGGCTGGCGGATTACAACGACCCGATCTGCTTCCTGGATATGTGGACCTCCAACTCCGGCAACAACGACGTCCAGTTCGGCAAGGGCGACAACGTTGACGTTGCTGCATACAGCATCGATCTGACGGATCTCGGCTATGACACCAAGGTCGAGGACGGCACCTGGGCGGAGACCTACGACGTCGTGATCGCGGACATCAAGTCCTGCACCGACAAGGATACCCGCTACGCGCTGATGCACAAGGCCGAGGATCTCTTAATGAGCACCGGCTGCATCTGCCCGATCTACTACTACACCGATATGTTCATGGTCGACCAGAACCTCAAGGGCTTCTTCGTCAACCCTCTGGGCTACAAGTACTTCATGTTCTCCACTCTGGGCGAGTAATCTGTCCGGCGCGAAGTAACAAAGTGTAAAGGCATGAAGAACGGCGGCAGAATGAGAAGTTCTGCCGCCGTTTTTCATGCGTGTCAGCAATGAGCCATGGCTCAAAAAAACATCGGATGGGCGGCATCAGCCGGACCATCCGATTGTCTGTCCTCAGGGTTTTTCAGTCAGTACGCGCGGATCGCCGCGTCCGCGGCGTCTCCGGCGTCCGCCACTTCCCGTATGACGACGTCGTAGCTGAAATCCCTGCTTACCTCTATGGTGACCCTGTCGCCCACCTTGTGCCCTAAAAGGGATTTGCCCAGGGGAGATTCGATGCTGATGAGGTTGTTCAGGGTGTCTGTGCGGACGGTGGAGACCAGCGTATACTTCTCCTCCACGTCGTCCTCCGGGACATAGACCGTCACCGTCTTGTTGATGGCGACCTCATCTTCAGCGGCGGCGCTCCCGTCGTCGATGACGACGGCGGTCTTCACCATGCGCTCCAGGTAGCGGATGCGGGACTCGTTCTCATTCTTGAATTTCTTGGCCGCGTGGTACTCGAAATTCTCACTCAGGTCGCCGAGCGCGCGGGCTTCCTTCACGTCGTCGAGCGCCTTCGGCCGGACTACGAGCTTCCGGTACTCGATCTCCTTCTCCATATCTTCGATATCTTTGCGTGTAAGTTCATTGCGCATGGTTCTTCTCCTTATAAACGCAGTCCGTACGACAAGGTACGGACTGTTGTATCTATTATAGCACAATCCGTCAGTACAGGAGTCGGGCAAAACTTTCCGAAATGCCTTGTGGAGTACCGGGGAACAGCGTAAACTGCAAGGGTAATGCCGGGAGTACTTAAAAAAGGGAAGGTACAAAATGAACGAAATTCTTAAAATGTATCTGGCATTTTTCCGCATCGGGGCAGTAACCTTCGGCGGCGGGTACGCCATGCTGCCCATACTGGAGCGGGATCTTGTGGAGAAAAGAGGCTGGACGACCATGGATGAGCTGACGGACTATTTCGCCATCGGACAGTGCACGCCCGGCATCATCTCCCTTAATGTCTCCACCTTCATCGGCAACAAGCGGGCGGGAATCCCCGGGGCACTCGCTGCGACCCTCGGCTTTCTTACCGCGCCGATCATCATCATTCTCATCATTGCCGCGTTCCTCACCAATTTTGCGAGCTACCCTGTCGTGCAGCACGCCTTCGCCGGCATCCGCGTCTGCGTGTGCGTCCTGATCCTGGAGGCGGTGCTGAAGCTCTGGAAGAAGTCGGTGGTGGACAAGTTTTCCCTGGGGCTCTATATTGTGATCTTCGCCCTTGCGGTGCTCTCCCGTTTCCTTCCCTTCTCCGTCCCCGCGGCGGTTCTGGTGATCGCGTCCGGCGTGCTGGGTTTCTTCTTCTGCAGGGACGAGGGAACATTGAACGACAAGAGAAAGAAGGGCTGATATGATCTACTTAAGGCTGATCTGGGAGTTTTTCAAGACAGGGCTTTTTTCTGTGGGCGGGGGACTCGCGACGCTGCCCTTCCTCTATGAAATCTCGGACAAGACGGCGTGGTTCTCCCACGCGGACATCGCGGACATGATCGCCATCTCGGAGTCGACGCCGGGTGCGATCGGCATTAACATGTCGACCTATGCGGGATACATCACGGGAGGCGTGGTGGGAGGAATCCTTGCCTCGCTCGGCCTTGCGCTTCCCTCGTATATCATTATTCTGATCATCGCCAGATTCCTGGACAAATTCTCCGGAAGCAAGGCCGTGACCCGGGTCTTCTACGGGCTTCGTCCGGCTTCGATTGCGATGATCTCCGCCGCCGGCATTAATGTGGCGAGGATAGCGCTGGTCAACGTGGATGCACTTAAGACGGGGAATTTCGGCGGATTCTTCCTCTGGAAGGCGCTGATCCTGGCGGCGGCAATATACTTCGGCCAGAAAAAACTGAAGTGGCATCCGGTGGTCTTTATCGCGCTCTCGGCCGTGATAGGGATAGTATTCAAGTTTTAAGACGGGTAATCCCTGGGCGGTTTCAGGGGTTTGTGTTCCCGGAGAAGGTTTTGCGTATGACGGAAAAGAAAGAAGCCGGAGCGGGCAGGCCGCAGCTGGTTCTTCCTGCGGAGAGGGTGCTGGGCTGGCTTATGCTTGCGGGTTTTTACGCCTGCGACGTCCTTTTCATGTGGAGGAAGGGGCGGAGCATCATTGACAGCGATGCTTCGTCGGAGATGGTACTTTCGTCGCTTCTCAACAGGGAAGGCCGTTTTGTGACGACGAGCTGGTTCTATTCCACCGAGCTCAGAATCGTCAATAACCAGCCGGTTTACCAGCTTGCCCTGAGGGTTTTCCCCGGCGACTGGCATAAAGCGAGGGTTCTGGCGGCTGCCGTTCTTCTGCTTGTTCTTATTGCCTGCATTTTTGTATTCTGCGCGGCCATCGGGCATTTACGCTCAGGCTGTTATATTGCGTGTGCGGTGATCTGTCCGATCTGTCCGTACTACGCTTCGCACATCTCCTTTAAGTCCCACTATATTCCCTATCTGTGCGTCTCGCTGATCACCCTGTCCGCGTGCGTAAGCGCCGTGAAATCGAAAAACGCGGCACGGAAGTGTTTAGCTGCCGGAGCAGCTTTTATTCTTGCGGCGGCATCGTGCCTTAACGGGCTGCGCATGCTGATGGTGTGCTATGTCCCGCTTTTCGCGGCAGCTGCTGTTCTCGTTTATCTGCGCCGGGAGGATGAAAGGTGCAGAAAGCTGTTTTATATTTCCGCCCTGCTGCTCGCCGCGGGAGGGGCAGGCTATGTGGTTAACGCGAAGTTCCTGTCCCGCCTGTTCTCCTTTGCCAACTATTCCGTATCAACACTGAAGGGTTTTACTGTTCAGGGATTCCTGATCACCGTACAGAACCTTATCACTCTGTACGGCGGCTGGAGGGAGACCGCGGACATCCGTTTCATGAGCATCTGCGGTCTTGCGTACTATTGGGGTCTTGTGCTCTTCCTGGCAGTATTCTGCGCGATGTTCTGCTTCTTAAGGCGCTTCCGGGAGCTCTCCTTTGAGGATGCGGTGCTCACGGCGTTTTCCGCCATGCTGTTTCTCTGCCTCCTGCTGACGCTCAGCCAGATTGATCCTACGGAAGGGGCAAAGCCTTACTGGATTCCTTTTGTGCCGTTCTCCTTCTTCTTTCCTGTGCTGTACCTGGAGAGGAAAGAACGGTTCCGTTGGGCGGCTGTATTCACGGCCTCCTTCCTCCTATGTGCTCTGTATACCGCGAAATTCCCGTATGTAAGGCAGTTCCCTGCCGGGGAGCGTCTCGCCGGAGCGGTGGAATGGCTCGAAGCAAACGGATACAGGAAGGGGGCGGCCACCTTCTGGAACAGCAATGTCGTCACGGAACTTTCGGACGGAGCGATAGAAATGTGGACAGTCCAGAGCGCCCCCCTCCCGGAGCTGGATATCTATGAGTGGCTGCAGGAATGCAGTCACAGAACTCTGCCGGAGGGAGAGTTTTTCCTGCTTATCGGCAGGGATGACAAGAACTCGGAGGCTTTCGACGAAGAGGGCTGGGAACAATATATGCGGTACGAGGATGACAAGTTCCGTATATACCTTTTTGATGAGATGAGCAGCTTAACTGCTCTTATCCGGTGAGCGTGTCACAAATTGGAAATGAAAATGCAATAATTACGCATTTCTTGCTTTTTCTCCGGGAAAGGAATAAATTCTTACATTATAAACGCGGAAAATCGCCTGCCGGCGCGGCAGGCTTTCCGGAGAGGATTTCCGGACAGGAAGCGTAACAGGATGTTTAATCTTCACAATAAAAAAACTCAGAGAATTATAGCAGGAATCATTGTCGCGATCCTTGTGCTTGCGATGGTTATCCCGCTTCTGGCCCAGGCGGCGGGAAAGAAGAGCGAGCCGGTGTCCTTCGGCATCGAGTGGGAGGCGATCCCCGGAAGAGAGGACGAGGTACAGGGCGGAACGCAGGAAAACCCTGCTCCGGCACCGGAGGAGAGTGCGGCTTCTCCGGAAGCTTATTCGGACGATCCGCTGTCGGGCAGCCGGACGGATGACGGTGCGGAGACGGATGACGGGATGTTCCGGGAGTCTTACGGTGAGGGGGAGCCGGAGGAGGCGCCCCCGGAGAATACCGCTCATTCAGGGAGCACCACCGGGGAAGCGGCGGTGCTCAATTTCCCTTCTCAGGCATCCGTCGAAAGCCTGGATCCTGTCCTTGTCGGCGAGGCGAGAGGGATCCTCACCTACCCGGACCGCGTGATGAAGAGCGGGATTACCGTCGACGGCGTCGACTGCTCCGGGCTGACCGAGGCTCAGGCCTATGCCGCGGTATGCGGCAACATGCAGGCCAGGCGGCAGGCGCTCATCACGATGGAAAGCCCGGAGACCGATAAGAGCGAGGCGGTCACCGTGGCGGAGCTCGGTTTGTACTGGACCAATCCCCTTGTCCTGGATGAGGCGGGAAGCTACGGCCATGCGGCGAACATCATCGCCCGCTACAAGGAGGACAAGGACCTGGAGAGGAACGGGGCGGACTTCGCGGCGGAGATCAGTTTTGACCGCGCCCGTGTGGAGAGCGCGGTGTCCGGCCGGGCGGGAGCCTTCAGCCAGTCTGCTATTGACGCGAAGCTTACAAGAGAGGGCGGGGTGTTCAACGTGATCCCCGGCCAGACGGGATATGTCGTGGACGTTGGCGAGTCCGCCGGCAGGATTATTGACATGCTGCTCTCCGGCTGGGCCGGAGAGAACCGCAGAGTTGAGCTGGCGATGGAAATTGACGAGCCGAGGGGAAAGACCGAGGAGCTGATGCAGGTAAAGGATCTCCTCGGCACCTACACCACAAGCTACGAATCTTCCGGCACGAACCGGTCGAACAATATCGCCAACGGATGCCGGCTCCTCAACGGGCACATGCTTTACCCCGGCGAGCGGCTCTCGGTGCTGGACTGCATCACCCCCTTCACGGAGGAGAACGGCTACTATCTCGCCGGTTCCTACCTGGGCTCCCAGGTGGTGGACAGCTTCGGCGGCGGAATCTGCCAGGTCTCAACCACGCTGTACAACGCAGTGATCCGCTCGGAGCTCACGGTCAACGAGCGCTACAACCACAGCATGATCATCGGCTATGTGGAGCCCTCCATGGACGCCGCGATCGCGGAGTCCTCGGGGATGGACTTCAAGTTCACCAACTCTACGGAGCATCCGGTATATATCGAGGGATACACCTCGGGCAAGAGGATCACCTTCAACATCTACGGAATCGAGACCAGGGATCCCGGGCACCGGGTGGAGTTCAAGAGCGAGACCCTGGAGGTGATCAATCCCGAGGGGGAGAAGATCTACACCGACAGCGCGCAGCCTATCGGTTATATCAGCGTGGCCTCCGCGCACACCGGGTACAGGGCGCAGCTCTGGAAGATCACCTACGAGAACGGCGTCGAGGTGAGCCGGGAGATCTTCAACAAGAGCACGTACAATCCTGCACCGCTCTCCGCGACGGTGGGCACGGCCGGAGAGATGAGCCCGGCCTTCAGCGAGGCGATTGCCTCGAACAACATCGAGGCGGTGAAGTCCATGATTAACAACGGCACCGCAGCGGCGGGAAGCGCGCCCCCCGTCGACGTCACCTCCGAGGCGCAGGCGGCGGCCAACGAAGCCTATGCCATTGCCATCGCAGAGGGCGCGGACGAGGAGACCGCCATGGCAAGAGCCCAGGAAGCCGCGGCCGCGAAGGTTGTGGAGCTGACGGGCGGACAGTAACCGCAGAAGGAATAATGATCAGCCGGCCGGCTCTCCGGTTCCGGGCCGGCGGGGAGGAACGAATGAACGCACTGGATGAACGCATACTTGGCATCATGGAGAAAAACAGCCGAATCGAGCTGAAGGAGCTGGCCATCCTTCTGGGAATGGAGGAGACGGACGTCGCGAACAGCCTCGAGAGGATGGAGCGGAACGGAATCATCTGCGGCTATCACACGATGATTGACTGGGACAGCACGGATGTGGAGAAGGTCACCGCCCTTATCGAAGTGCGGGTCACTCCCCAGCGCGGGCAGGGTTTTGACAAGATTGCCGAGAGAATCTACAAGTACCCCGAGGTCAGCTCCGTCTATCTGATCTCCGGCGGATTCGACCTGATGGTAAGCCTGGAAGGCAGAACCTTCAAGGAGGTTGCGACCTTCGTGACACAGAAGCTCTCCACCCTGGAGACCGTTATCGGCACGACGACCCATTATATCCTGAAGAAGTACAAAGATCATGGCGTGATCATGGAGCGTGCCGAAGGAGATACGAGGGAAATCGTGACGCCATGACCGATCACGGCGTGATCATGGAGCGCGCCGAGGGGGATACGGGGGAAATGGTATCGCCGTAGGCCTTCGTGCGGATAAGGAAAGGCGCCGCGGGAAGCGGCGGAACGCAGGATACTGGAAAGTGCCTGTAAGGTCAGCTGTGAAGGGGAGACTTGGACACCATGAGCACCGGAAATCTTCTTTCCGATAAAACCGTAGGACTGAAGCCTTCGGGAATACGCAGGTTTTTTGATATTGTCAGCGAGATGACCGACGCCATCTCCCTCGGCGTGGGCGAGCCGGACTTCGAGACGCCCTGGCACATCCGGGACGAGGGCATCTACTCGCTGGAGAAGGGGCGCACCTTCTACACCTCCAACTCCGGACTTCTGGAGCTGAGGCGGGAAATCTCGAACTACATCAGAAGAACGCAGGGCATAAGCTACGAACCGAAGAGCGAGGTTCTGATCAGCGTCGGAGGTTCCGAGGCCATCGACCTGATGTTCCGGGCGATGATCAATCCCGGCGACGAGGTGCTGATCCCCCAGCCGAGCTACGTCTCCTACGAGCCCTGCACGATCCTTGCCGACGGCGTCCCCGTGATCATCGACCTGAAGGAGGAGAACAAGTTCCGCCTCACCCCGGAGGAACTGGAGGCGGCGGTGACGGAGCGCTCCAAGATCCTCGTACTGCCCTTCCCCAACAACCCAACCGGGGGAATCATGACGAAGGAGAACCTGGAGGCCCTTGTCCCGGTCATCCTTAAGCACGACCTCTACGTCCTCTCCGACGAGATTTACTCCGAGCTCACCTACACCGGAAAGCATGTCTCCATCGCCTCCCTCCCCGGAATGAAGGAGCGCACGGTGCTGGTGAACGGCTTCTCCAAGGCCTACGCGATGACCGGCTGGCGCCTGGGATATGCCTGCGGTCCGGACTGGCTGATGAAGCAGATGACCAAGATCCACCAGTACGCCATCATGTGCGCGCCCACCACCAGCCAGTACGCGGCGGTGGAGGCCTTAAAGAACGGCGACGAGGATGTCGCGATGATGCGGGAATCCTACAATGAGAGGCGCCGCTTCGTCGTCCATACGTTAAACGCGATGGGGCTTAAAACTTTTGAGCCCGAAGGCGCGTTCTACGTCTTCCCCTGTATCAAGGAATTCGGAATGGGGTCGGAGGAGTTCGCCGAGCGGCTCTTAAGAGAGGAAAAGGTGGCCATTGTCCCCGGAACGGCATTCGGGGATTCCGGCGAGGGGTACTTAAGAATCTCCTACGCCTACTCCCTGGAAAAACTGAAGCAGGCCCTGGGACGTCTCGAACACTTTGTCCGGAAGCTCCGGGAGGAGAAGGCATAAGAAGATGATCCGCCGTAAGGAAGGCGGAGGAAGCGAATGCGGGAAAGAAATAGCTGAGACCAAAGTCTCAGCTATTTTCTTTCCAGTGAAGCCGGTGCAGCTCCCCGTCCGGTACAAGACCGGGGAAACCGTTCTGCCGCAGCGCTTCGTAGAGAACGATCGCGACGGAGTTGGCGAGATTTAAGGAGCGGATCCCTGCGCCCATGGGGATGCGGATGCAGGCCTCCTCATTGTCCACAAGGATTTCCTCCGGGATTCCCGCGCTCTCCTTTCCGAACATGATGTAGTCGCCGGGACCGAAATCCGCCTCGGTGTAGAGACGGTGCGCCTTGGTGGTGGCGTACCAGATGCGGGGGGCGCGGATGGCCGCTGCGCCCGGATCGGGCACCCCGGCGTCCGGAAGACCCGTGCCGCCGTAAAG
>JAEEGL010644824.1_pt1 | contig 14636 bp, 14 predicted proteins | sample 9134231 | NCBI WGS metagenome assembly JAEEGL01 (sample SAMN16246548, study PRJNA631951) | gut metagenome | biome: gut microbiome; feature: rumen; material: fiber-attached | host: Bos | place: Iran: Karaj | collected 2018-10 | reverse complement strand
GTGTAAGACCTCTTACCTGACGTCTCATCTTTTCGGAAATTGCAAGACCTGCTGCATCATCTGCTGCTCTGTTGATCTTGTAACCGGATGCCAGTTTCTCACTGGATTTTGCCTGGATACCAGTTGTGATACCAAGCTGTCTGTTGGAATTCATCGCTGTGACGTTGTGTTGTACTACCATATTTTTATCCTCCTTGATAAATACGGCTGCTTCCCTGCAGCTCGTTTGCTTTGTTTTCTGAGATAGCCATTAGTGCTGGCCTAATACCATCTCTTGTTCTTTACACCTTTATTATCGTCCATAATTCTAAAAACTTTAGCCCTAAATTTATAAATTAACTATAAAATAATTTAAGGGGCTTCTTTTTAGGAAGAAGCCCCTTTCGAATGTTCTATTTAGCTGCTTGTTACTGAAGGAGTGAAAGAACACCCTGGTTCGTCTGGTTGGCCTGTGCCAGCATTGACTGGCCTGCCTGCATGAGGATGTTGTTGTTAGAATATCTAACCATCTCCTCTGCCATATCTGTATCACGAATCTGTGATTCAGCTGCCTGTGTATTCTCTACTACGTTATCCAGATTCTTGATTGTGTGCTCAAGTCTGTTCTGGATAGCACCAAGGTCTGATCTCTGCTCTGAAATTGATACCAATGCGTTCTTGATAGCATCAATGGCTGTCTTGGCAAGAGAATGTGTCATAACACTGATCTGGTCTGTACCTGCTCCGTTAGGAGCTGCTGTATCTGTCGGATCCTTTCTAACTGCACCAACTCCGATACTTGTTGCAGAGAGCTGCATGATTGAAACCATAATCTGGTTCTCAGGATCACTTTCTGATCCAACCTGAAGCTGTTTGCCTGTGAAGGTTCCATCAAGAAGATGCTGGTTGTTAAACTCAGTTGAAGTAGCAGTACGTGTAATCTCGTCTGAAAGAGCATTGATCTCTGACTGGATATAGCTTCTATCATGTGATGTAAGAGTATCATTTGCTGCCTTAACTGCCAGCTCATTCATTCTCTGAAGCATATCATGTACTTCATTAAGAGCACCTTCAGCTGTCTGTACTACTGAGATACCATCCTGAGCATTAGCAGAAGCCTGTGTAAGACCTCTTACCTGTCTTCTCATTTTTTCGGAAATCGCAAGACCTGCTGCATCATCTGCTGCACGGTTGATTCTGTAACCAGAAGAGAGTTTCTCTGAAGATTTAGCCTGCACATTAGTAGTAATGCCAAGCTGTCTGTTAGAGTTCATAGCGGTGACGTTGTGTTGTACTACCATATTCAATTCCTCCATGACCGGGGCCCGCTTCCCTGCTGCCTTTCCATCGTTAATTTATTGTGCAGACCTTGCGGAGTCCCTTCCATGGCTGCTATGATTTTCTTTTCACTAATAGTATCGGCATCATTTTTACATCCTTAACCCCTTTAGAATAATTTTTTCATATTTTTTCTACAATTAGAAATTTTTTTGCATAATTTTTGGTTTTGCTATTAAGTTTTTGGACATACTAGCCGATAAAGAGGATTTTCCTAGGTTCTACGCACATTAAAAGACCTGATCCGAATCGGACCAGGTCTTAAAATTTTCACTCAATTCTTCTTATCAAGAAATTGCGGTGGAATATCTTTGAAATTGTTCATGGTGGAGTAATAATTAAATGCTGCTGCCGAACTTCTCTTTCCTTCAGCCATCTTCTGTCGCTCGGAGCTAAAATAATTCTCGGCCAGCTTCTTATTCCTATGCTCTGCGGCCTCTATGGATGCGCTCCTATCCATTATGTCATGTATCAGTGCCTGCATCCTTTTTATCTGGTCTGCATAAGCTTCTTTATTATCTCCAACTTCTTTTTTTACCCTGTCAAACAGGCTTTGGAACCCATCATCCAGCTTTTCAAGTTCTTCTATATACTCTCCCTTTGTATCAAGAGTCTTATCGAAAGCTTCCAAATCTACATCACCGGAATCTGAAAGAATCTCCTTTTGTCTTGTATTCTCTTCTTCGATCTTTTTCATTACCTCGATCTTTTTTACAAGACTTTCTTCGAGCATATCCAAGCTGGCTGATATCATTTTGCCTCCTTATGCATCCTTAACATACATGTGGTTTGCTTTCATAACCTCGATCCAGTTATCTCTGATTGCATGCATATGTTTATTGACTTCTGCCACAATCTCTCGGTCTTTACCGATATTGGCTTCAACAAGTCTTCTCGCAATATAAGAATACATGTTTTCAAAGTCCTGAGCAACCGGGTATCTCATGTCCAGAGTGTTGCGAAGATAATCGATTATCTTCTCCACCTTAATGATATTGGTATGAGCCTTTTGGATATCATTTTTCTCAATCGCAAAATCAGCTATGTTAAGGAATTTGATTGCTCCATCATAGAGCATCAGCGTCAGCTCCGGACCGGATGCTGTCATAACCTTGTTGTTTTTATACTGTGCATAAGCTTGCTGTTGTGTTGTAAGTACTGGCATAAATAATCTCCCTCACATTCCATTATTATGATTTAGTACTTCAAATTAGTAATCAACTGCTTGATCCAAAGAAGCTTGATAAAGATCCGCTTGAGCTGTTTATCTTTGACAGTGCTGTCTCCATCTTGGAGAACTTGGAGTAAAGCTTATCCTGCGCTGCCTCTAATGCTGACTGTGCATCAGAAATCTTTGTGTTATATGCACTGTACTGTGAAGCCATAAGCTTGTCTTCATAGATTGTGAAAGAACTGCTATACTGTGTGCCTTTCATCAAATCTGAAAGTTTAGTGTACATGCTTCTTGAAAACTCTGTAAAGAAATTCATTACAGCATCCGGATCAGATGAGATCATAGCCTTTAAAATATCTGTATTTCCGCTTGATGTTGTATCATCCGGATCTCCATCTATATGAAGAACATCTCTTTCGTTCTCTTCAGTTGAGAAATAGCTTCCAGTTGAAATTCCAAAGGATGCCAATGATAAGCTTGAAGTCGTTCCATCTTTTAATGTTATCTCAATGGAATTTCCTGCTATTCCTCTGAGAGCAGAACGAATACTTCCAACAGTCTCATCCTTACTGAGGAGTCCGGTCTTAATCTTGTTCTCCCATTCTTCAACCTCATTATCACTCATCGCATCTTTCTGTTCATCGGTGAGCATTTTGTACTTGGTTGCAGCATCTGCATTGTACAGTGTTGCCATCTCCTTCATCAGGTCGTTGTATTCTTTGATGAGGTTCTTGATATTATCATAGATACCACTGGTATCCTGTTTAGTTGTAAGAGTAATATCATCAGCTATTTCATTCGCTGTGATCGTGAGACCATTGATCTCAAATGTGTTGCTGTTACTTGTATAGGTCTCGCCATTTAGTGTAATGGATGCACTTGATCCATCAAGGTATTTCGCATTATCTTCAGAAAGTCCAAGAGCCGCTGCAGCATCTCCTGAAAATCTGAATGTATTCTCCAGGCCTGATTCCTTTGCGGAAGCAAATATCCTGCCATTCTTCTCATCGAAGTTAAAGCTGATCTTGTCGCCAACTTTCTCTTTGATCTTATCTATAACACCCTGTATGGTGTCAGATGCTTCCACATCAATAGTATATGATGTATTGTTTTCAGCATCATCAGGATCACCCAGAGATATGGTCAGCGGACCTGCTGAGAAACCGGTAAGCTGATCTACTGTTGTGGAGCTTTTAATATCTCCACTTGATGCCATCTTTCCACCAGTCATATAAGCTGAGCTTGCAAGGCTTGTAATACTAAGCTTCTGTGTGGTGTTCATGGCATTTGCGCCGGTTATTACAGTAGCAGCTTTCTCATTAGAAGATGTGGTGGTCTTCTTTGTATAAGCTGATGTAAATCTCATATTAGCAAGAGTGCCATTATAGAAAGAAACAACCTTTTTATTGAGTTCTTTCCACTTATCCTGTTTCCAGCTAAGTTTTTTCTGATCACCCTTCGCATTATCTAACTTGGTCTGCTTTGAACTTGTCAGAGCGGTTATGATACTCTCAGTATCCAGACCGGAATTCATTCCTGTTATTCTGATAGGCATAAGCATACTCCTTTCTCAATCCGTGAGCGTGTTACATGGAAATCCCTTTCCGTTTGCCTGCGAAATCATCGCTTTTCGTCTACCATGATGCCGGCAATTTCCCATACCTTTGCAATCATATCGAGAGTCTCATCAGGTGGGAACTCTTTAATGACCTTCTTTGTCTCTTTGTCGACCATCTTGATAGTTACTCTGTTTGTTTTTTCATGGATTCCAAACACAGCTTCAGCATTGGAGCTCATCTTCTTAGCCATCTCTGTAATGGCCTTGTGAACCTTCTCGTTGTCAGCCTGAATTTTCTCTTCAGTTTCTTCAAGATGGCTCTGTGCCTGAGTAAAAGCCTGAGGTCCACTCTGAGTATCACTATTAGAGCCTGATGAATTATCAGCAGCTTCAACTTTAAGTTCAATATTCTGAGTGGCGCCGGCAGCCTCTGCATTAACAATCTCAGAGCGAGCCTGGCTCTGTTCCTGCACCTGTGTTCTTACCTGTGGCTGAGCCTGCTGAATCAGCGGACTAAACCCATTAATTGCCTCGATTCCCATAATCCTATACCTCCATGTCAGAATCAGGAAAACTCCTTACTATATGTTCTTTGCACGTAAATACAATAAAGTTTGACAGATTTACTTATCCTTTATATCGGAATTAAGTTTTTATTCTTTACTCCTTTAAAAGAAAAAATCCTAAAATTAATAAAAATTTTAGGATTTTGCGCAATATTATATTATGTTGTGAATTTTATCTTGATTATTGTCGAGGTTTAGAATATCGGGTAACAGCTTAGTGTACGCGAAATGCTCATACACTTTCTTCTGTCCGTTTAGAGCAATCTGTTTTCTCTCCTCCTCGTGCTCAAGGTAGTATTCTGCAAGCTTTACCATATCCTCCGGAGTATAGGCGATTGCCAGATCTTCGCCATCCACAAAGTATTCCGCAATTTCATCCTGATAATTCGTTATAAGAAATCCGCCCGCTGCCAGAACATCCAATACTCGAAGTGAGACTCCTGATAAGATGGATCGAAGAGTAATATTAAGGTTTATTTTGCTCCTGTGAAACACTCTTGGCATTTTCGTGTCGTAATCAGCCAGACCGAGATTACTCACTCCGTCAATAGGCTTTGCTCCCGGACCTGTATACAGCACGGTGTCGAACCTTTTTCCCATCTGTCTCAGGATTTCATGGCGCTCATTAACAGTGACCTTTTTCCGCATGATATCAAGCATTACTCTGTCATAATCAATGTCATACTTCCCGGTATTCTCGAATATTATATACTCCCTAAGCTCTTTAATATGGTTTTCATTTATTATAGAAGGTTCTGTAAAAAGATCTATTCCGAATACCCTTTCCTGCGCCTTAATCACCGCGTCTATATATCCCTTCAAATATGGTGGAAGATATTTTATCTGGTCGAAGAAATTGTATTCGTTATCATACAAGCTTCCAAGGAAACAAACATTATGCTCGTATACTATCTTTCCTCCGGTCTCAGCATCAAGTTTATTGCAGAATTCAGACAACCTCTTTTCATTTACACCCAGAGGTGAATATCTGACGGTCTTCACTCCCTTTTTTACCATATCCGTATATAGAGTTTTATCAAAAACAAAAACCCTGTTTACTTCATTACTAATAGTATAGGAATCCAGCGTATGGAGCGGGCAGTCAAACACCCATGATACATAAGGCATCCCATATTTTTGGCACGCCTCGGAAATATTAGGGTAATAGTCGAAACTAAAAAGAAGGTCGTGGCCAGGAATCTTCTCCCGGATCGTCTGATCCATCTCCGGCGTAAGATCATACCCCTTCATGTCCAGCTTGAAGGTCTCCACCTCATGCCCGAGCCTCTTCATCGCATCTCTGCAATCCGCACCATTAAATTCATCCCAATCGTAGAACAGAATTCGCATAATATATTCCTAAATAATACAAACCAGTGTCAACAATCAATGAAATTCGCGCCATCAGCGCAGCTCCTGTACGATATTCCAATATAATTATAACACAAAGCCGATGCGCAATACTGCACACCGGCTTCTCACACATATGTTTTATTCAGTTTCTTATTGGTCAAATCTCGCTATCTTCATGCCTGCTTCATCTGTAGTTCCTGAATGGCTATCGAATGATTTTTAATCGTCTTCTTCATAACATCTATATCGCTTATGGCAGTCTCAAATCTATCTGCGCTCGATATATATCTTTTTGAAGCATCAACATAACAGCTTTCAATAGTTCTCAGTCCCGGAATCACACGATTCTCAAGGGAATCAATCTTGATAATCTTGACATCAGTCTCAATTCTATCGACTCTGTCCTTCACTTCCTTGACATCAGTCTCGATCTTATCGACTCTGTCCTTCACTTCCTTGACATCAGTCTCGATCTTATCGACTCTGTCCTTCACTTCCTTGACATCAGTCTCTAAACTATCGAGTCTGGTCTCAACGCCCTTGATTCCTTCCTTGAATTGCTCCTGAAACTGCTCCTTAAATTGTACCTTAAACTGTTCCTTAATAATCCCGCTAATCGCGGTTAAGTCATCTTGTGTAAGCATATTATTTTTACCTCCTAAACTCTGAGGTCCCCGCCTGTATATCAATGTTAACATACCCAAATTGCCATGTCATTTGTCATAAATAAACAATAATTTGGCTCAAAAAAATATCAACCTTACGTGAAAATCACATAAGGTTGATACAAATAATTTAAATTTACAGCAACTTCTTCAGTTCCTCAATTCCTGATACATCAGTGTTCTCGGTAGCCTGTTTATTCTCATTCTGAATCTGAATGTAAACTTCTTTTCTATAGATCGGAATCTCCTTAGGCGCTGCAATTCCAAGCTTGATCTGGTCACCCCTGATATCCAGAACTGTAATCTCGATGTTGTTGTTGATAATGATTGCCTCGTTCTTTTTTCTAGATAGTGCTAACATTTTTTCTCCCTCCGTGGTCAACTAGTCGTTAGTTTGATGTTATTGCTGTGCTTCTTTATTCTTCTGCAAAATATCGTAGATAGGGAATTTTACAGGATACTCGTCATTATCAACAATAGTCTGCACAGCTTTGCACTCTTTAACATTGATAATGAATGGTCCCATGAGGTTAACCGTCATTTGCTTAAGATCATGAGGAACCGTAACTGTAACCAGAACCAGCAGATCGTCATTTGTAAGCTCCCCAATAATATCCACTGTAGTTCTGTCGACTTCCGGCTTGTAATCTGGGCAAACAATTAAAGGATCCATTACAGGCATCGCAAAACTTGGCTCATCGATTGACTGAAGCCACTTGATAGTATCTGTTCCCTTCTCCTCATCGTACATGAGAATAAATTTCTTGAGGTCAGGGAATCCGATTATACCATTTGGAAAAGAAATTATCTTGCTATCATCAATTTCAACTTCGCCAAAGATTCTAGTTGCTAATTTCATGTCTTAACCTCCATAGTCATTAAAGATACCCATTACTATAATTAATTATAAACGCTATTACGTGGATTTGCCACAATAATTTACACAATAGTGATATTCAGCTACGCTTCATCCATACATCAGATGAAATTCATCAGCGAATTCTGGCTGATCTTACCGGTCGCCATGAGGCTCGCCTCGTATGTAACCTGCGCTGTTGTCAGCATTGTAGCGGTTTCTGCCAGATCGATATCCTCGTTGTCAGACTGCAGTGTCTTGAAAGTAGTGGTCTGATTCATCAGTCTCTGATTTACAAGATCCAGTCTCTTTGCCCTTGTACCGTTGGCTGTAACTGCGATGTTCGCTACGTCCAGGGACTTCTGATTTGAAGTGATCTTGTGCTCGAATTCCTTCTGCATCTTCTCTCTCAGGTAGTTGTAGGCCTTCTGAGCTGCATCGATCTCGCTGTTTATCTTATCCTGCATGGTCGGATCTGTAGCTTCGCTAAGCTTGGTCTTCAAAGTCTTCAGAGTTCCGTCGATCTGCTTGAGTTCGCTTAATGTAGCTTTCAGATCGCTTACATCTCTTTTGACTCCGGTTGTGAAAACCTCCTGAGCTGTGGTGTTGACCACTACTGACTGTGCGAATCCCACATCGTATGCGATGTCGTGAGGTGCATTTCCTTTGTTGTAGAGGATATCCTCACCACTGTCGTTTGTGTATACGCAGCTGAAAAGGTTCTCCGGCCTGATATCTCCGTTTACCCACTCCTTCTTGTCATAGACCACATCTATCGTTTTTGCGTTAATGAGGTCCGGAAGTGTGGAGAGCTTCTGTTCCAGCGCTGACCCCAGCAGGATTTCGCCGGTCGCTGCATTCAGAACGCAGAGCTTTTCGCCGCTGTAGAGCGCTTCGTAGTATTTATCAATCTCTTCCTCTGTGCTGGTCGCATAGATTATATTGTCATTTGTATCCTGGTCAAATGTGTAGGTTGTTTCATTATAAGAAGAGTTTATACTTCCGTTTGCCGTTACATTTATGACCGTATTGGTAAAAGAACCATCGTCGTTCGTTACACTGTTATTGTTCCGGATCGTATAAGTTCCGTCACTGTTTATGGTTGCTGTGTAGCCCTCTTTATCCAGTGTGATCTCATAGGTCTGACCGATTGCCGGTAAAAGAGGTATGCTCACGCTGAGTCTGCTGGTATCAGTATAAGTAACTGTAGCTACCTGTCTTGTGTCGAGAGCTGTGATTGCTGAATCAACATCTCCTGTGAAGCTCTCTAAGATTCCCTCGGAACTGATTGAGAATGTTGCCTTCGCATCTCCGGTCTCAGCATCTGTTACGGAAACTCTGTACTTGCCGTCAATAGCTGTATATGCCTGATAAGTAACTCCGTTATTGGTTACCTTAAAGTTTTCATTTTCATCGATTGGAATAGTTGCTGTTCTTGTTACTCCTGCTGAATCCTTGTAGGTAAGGTCGATAACCTTACAGGTGGAATCAACTGTACTTGTAGCCGGCTGGACCAGTTCCTCTCTGAACTTCAGCTGTGCTGTATTTCCATCACCGCTTACGTAATTGAGATTGTCATAGGAAAGACGGAGTCTTCCGACAGTTCTTTCAACTATGTCATGCTCGTAAACCGCTTCTGTAGCTGAATCAAGGATAGTTGTGGAATCCAGCTTGTACTTGTTCAACACTCTACTGGCGCTTCCGATATTCTCTGCATTGAACTCGTCATTTATATCTGAATAGATTGCTGTTGTTGTCTTATCAAAAGTAAGTGCTGTATCTGTTCTGTATCCGGTAAAAACATATCTTCCTGCGTAGTCCACGTTACCGGTGGAGTAATACTCATTTGCCAGAGCATCCATCTGAGTAATGATTGTTTCAAGATCATCCAGTGTAAGATCCTTGCTGGCTCCCTTTGTAGCCTGTTTTACACTGTCGGTAAGAACTGATGTTATTGTCGAAAGAGCATCCGCTGTAACTTCCAGCCAGCTCTGAGCATCTTTTGCATTTTTCTCATAATATTGGGAAAGCTGAGTCACATTGCTTCGAAGGCGCAACGCTCTGATCGCGATAACAGGGTCATCCGAGGGTCTCGTCAGCTTTTTTCCCGTTGACATCATGGTGTTAAGCTGGTCCTCAGTGACCTTGTTGTTGTTGATATTATAGAGTGAATTGTTCTGCATGATTTTGTTGGTAATGCGCATAGTATTGCCTCCGATGCTAAATGGACAATCCTTTGTCCGCAAAATAACGCATCCATGCAGTCATTCTTATCAAAATATATATCGGATAAATCTCAGAACTCTTAACCCATGCGTTATACACCCGTCTGGAGAATGAGTCTGTCGTAGATCTCTGTCAGGGTCTGGATCATCTTGGAGGAAAGAGTGTATGTATTCTGGAACTTAACCAGGTTCGATGCTTCCTCGTCTTCATCTACGCCTGAGTCTGAAAGCCTCTGATTGTTGATCGTGTTCTCAAGTGATGTATATGTATCTTCCAGGGTCTGGGAATTTGCCTTGTTTAAAGAAATGTCGGCAAGAACCTTTGTAAGGAACTCTCCGGAAGTTGCTCCGCGGAAGATTTTCTTTTTATCAAACATCTCTTTTAACTTCTTGAGATTTTCGAACTCTGCCTCACCTTCTGTGATGTCAGCTTTTGTTGCCAGCCTGTCTGCATTGTCCATTAGGACATCGTTTACTGAGAAGTTTCCGCCTGTAAGCACGTAGTAGCCCTTGTTCTCTGAAAGAGTTGTGAGCTGTTCGTAGCTGTACTGAGCTGCAGAGTTGGTTGCCATGGAACCGGTAAGAAGATTTACTCCATCCAGGGAATCTGATGTGTAACCCGCAACCATAATCTGGTTTACTGAATCTGAGAACTGTCTCAGCCACTCGTTCATCTGTGCCATGTAATATGGAATACCCTGGTAATCGTTAGAATATCCGATTGATACGGTCTTGTGATTATCGGGAATACTTGTCAGTGTGGTTGGATCCATTGTGAAAGTATAAGTGGAAGCTCCGTCGTAGCTCCAGCTGTCATACTTGTAATCCTTGGCTCCGATGTGGATCTTACCCTGTGCAGGAAGAGTGGCCTTCGCCATATCCTGAAGGTAATTGGCATCAACTTCTACAGTAACTGTAACTGTTCCGTCGCGGTTAACTGTCACGTCAGTATCTTTTCCGTGGAAGTACTGAGCGTTGTTTCCGTCTCTCATAGCCAAAAGGCCCTGAAGCTCGCCGCCTATCAGCTTGGAATCCAGCTGGAAATCAGAAAGTTCTGCAACGTTGTCGCCATCCTTATAACTGCCGTAACCCCACTTGATATCGTAAAGACCGCTGATATCGTTCTGGTTGGTGGAACCGTCTGCATCGCGGGATACGCAGATCATCTTTCTGTAATCGTAGGTGTCAACCAGCTCATAGGAATTGGCAACCCAAATCTGATATCTTGTAGCGCCGGTAACTCTGTCAGGGTTCTGCTCGTCAACGATAGGAGATTCCTTGACCTCAACTGAGATCATCTTGGAAAGCTCATCCACAAGCACGTCTCTCTTGTCCCTGAGTTCATTGGCTCTTGCGCCTGTCATTTCAATGACGTTGATCTGCTGGTTTATCGAAGCAACTTCCTGAGCAATTGAACTGATTCTGTCCGCGCAGAGCTTGATCTCCGCGTTGACGTCAGCCTGCTCGGTCTGAAGTGAATTGTATACGTTGTTAAAATACTCTGTGATGCTCTTTACTGTTGAGAGATAGGAAGCCTTGGTCTCAGTGGTTCCTGCAGCTGTCATTACTGACTCAAGGGCTGCTTCCATCTTATTGAAAAGAGTTGAAAATCCGCTGGTTCCGTCGTCGTTGAGATACTCTTCGATGAGTCTGTTGTAGTAGTTTCTCTGCTGATAGTTTCCAAGAAGGGACTCGTTATTTCTGTATTTAACATCGTAAAAGCTGTCTCTGACTCTCTCGATTGCAATCGTATCAACTCCGGCACCTGCGCAGCCGTATGTAGCAAAAACCCTCAGGGCATTGCTTGCTTCCTGTTTAACAGCCTGTCTGCTGTAACCATCAGTGTTGGCATTTGCTATGTTGTTGCCGGTGGTGTTAAGAGCTGCGTTTGCTGCTCTAAGTCCGGATGCTGCAATGTTAAGTCCAAAGAATTGAGATGTCATAGCTTCTCTCCTTTAGGTGTGGCGCTTGTCTGGAATCTGACTAATTATCTGTGTCATGACCCGAGCGTCGTTACCAGGTGCTCAAGCATTTCACTTACTACATTTATATATCGGCTTGATGCGTTGTATGCGTTCTGGAACATTATCATGAACTCCAGCTCTTCGTCGCTGGATACGCCGATTATCTGCTCTCTGCTGGACTCGATGGAAGAAACTGTTTCCTCCTGGGCCTGGCAGATGCTCTTGTACACGTCTCCCGAGTTGGCAACCTGTGAAACCAGGCTGTTATAATAAGTAACGAAGCTGTTTCTTGTGGAAACGTTCGGATTCAGGATATACTTCTCTGTGGTGAAAGCTTCTTTAAGCGCTGTAGTTGTCGCGTTGTCTTCCTGTCCGTCTATGGTTCTGAAGGTGAAAAGAGTCGGATCCATAAGGAGCTTGGCATTTACCTGGGAATTCATGATTGTGAATCCTGTATCCACCGTTCCGGCCTTCTTTTCGTCGTTGTAGTCGTAGTTGTTTTTATCTGTAGGATTGGACACTGTGAAAAGCGCGTATTCTGAGGGAAGTCCCAAGGTGTCATCAAGAGCTGCCGGATTGGATTCCGCATCCTCCATTACCTTGTTTACTGCTGTCATCACTGAGTGGATCATCTGGTCGAATTCAGCTTCCACGTTCATGATTACTGACTGTGCGATGTTGTTATTGTAGAATTCCTCATCCTCCACGATATCGTGGTAGGTTGCGTTGTGATCACCTCTTGCCAAAAGAACTGATTTCAGCTTTCCGATATCTGTATTTATGTTGCTGGATATTGGCTGGCTGAGGTCATACAAAAGACCTCCTGAAATGGAGTCAACTATTGTCTCGCCAAATTCGTTAATGTGGGTTTTTGCTGCGTACTCCCAATATGGAGTTGCATATCCTACCGGGCTCATCAGGGTTGTATCGATTCCCAGATGATTTACATGGTCCGTTGTTACAAATGAGGATCCTTCAAAAAGAACTGTGACATTGCCGAAGATGTCCTCGTCATAATCTATTTTTCCGTACTCTCCGAGCTTATCTAAAAGAAAATTTCTCTGGTCGCGAAGGTCATTGGCATGTTCCTGTTTGCCGGATTCTATGTCTACGATCTCCTCGTTGAGTTTTCTTATCTGATCTCCGATGGAGTTAATGTCTTTTACCATTACTTCTATGGTGGAATCCAGGTTTTCCTGATAATCTACAAGTCCTTCGTATACACTCTTGGCTCTTGTAAGGAACTCATTTGCTCTGGTAACAAGTGCGCTCTGGTTAACTGCTGAGCAAGGATCTTTTGCCAGCTCCTGAACCGCTACCCAAAGGTTGTTTAAAGAGTCTGCGAACTCAGCGCCGTTCATCTCCTGCAGCTGATCTTCGATCTCTTCAAGGGCTTTTGTGGAAACATCATAAAAAGCGCTTCTACCGCTCTCTCTTCTATATGAGATATCGAGAAATTCGCTTCTTACCTGCTTACAGTGATTATAATTAACACCTGTTCCTATCTGTTTCCAGGCGATTGTCTTATAGTTCTTTTCAAGAGTCTGATAAGCTCTTGTGCCCTGTGAGACCTGCTGTCTTACATAGCCATCTGTGTCGATGTTAGCCATGTTGTGGGCTGTAGTATTCAGCGCATTTTGTGAAGTTTGCAAGCCCGACTGGCCTACATAGAGATTCGCCATTAGAGACATTTTGTTTCCTCCGCTCCTTAAAAATGGGCGCAAAAAAGACACTACCTGAAATCATCGGTATCTGGGTGGGTCATCTACATGCATCTGTACCACTTCCTCGGTATCAAAGTGGTACATTACTGCTTTGCATCAAACCCGCCCGATGTGTAACCGATAACATCTCCTGTAGTGCCTGCTGTTCTGGAATAATTTGCTGTCTGTGGAGCACTTTTCGCAGCCTGGATGATGTTCATTTCAAATTTTACCATTTCCAGTGAGCTCTTTAATAGCTCCTGGTTTTGGCCGTTTACACGCCTGACATTTCCTGCAACATTTACTAATCTGTCACGTTGTACTGCCAGGTTTCTCTGATCTTCCGGTCTTTTCTCCAGAATTCCGATCAGATCGGTCAGCTTTAATGAATCAACATCCGTGTTAAGTACGCTGGCTATGTTTTCCATAGCAACTTCCCTTTTCTTGTCGAGACTTGCTATCTTGCCAATTACGCACTGCTCTTCATCCGTGATTTCCGCAAGCGCCTTGAGATCGCCTGAAATGATTATTGCGGTCTTTCGGCTTGACAACCCCAGTAATTTCTCGTACATGGTGCACTCTTCATCGAGAGCCTGCACCAGATTTTCCATCAAACTAGCCACTGGAATTATCCTCCTGATCTATATGTAATTATTTTTTAGAAGGCTTCATAGTTTGCAAGAATCTTTTCTGCAAAGTCCTCACTGCTAACATTGTAAGTTCCGTTCTTAATAGCAGCTTTATACTTAGCTACAAGGTCTTCCCTGACATCTGGAGCAGCGTTTACAGCCTGTTTAGCAACCTGGATGTCTTTTCCAATAGAAGAGAATGATACAGTATCTCTGATATCATTAGTCTTCTGTGTTGCCTGGGTCTTATTTACTTTACTGTTTGAATAGATCTGCTGAACCTGACTGTATGCTTCTATACGCATATTCTTTTCCTCCTTCCCTGGAGTATTTTCTTGTATCTACTACATTTATCGGTAGATATTCACATTACTTTAGGCTTTACCCGAAAATAATTCCCCTCTTTTTTCCGGGCTGTAATGTGGCTTTTATCCAGGGATAACCATACTTTTTTAGTTTCCGTATTTTGTATCGGACAGCTTTATATAAAACTTTAGACTTATTTAATAATTTTGTTTGTGAACTTTTTGTGAACAAGCTGGGACAGGGGGACGGTTCTTTCGTGGGACAGGGGGACGGTTCTTTCGTCCCAAAGCTTTGGGACGAAAGAACCGTCCCCCTGTCCC
>JAEEGL010282190.1_pt1 | contig 14636 bp, 10 predicted proteins | sample 9134231 | NCBI WGS metagenome assembly JAEEGL01 (sample SAMN16246548, study PRJNA631951) | gut metagenome | biome: gut microbiome; feature: rumen; material: fiber-attached | host: Bos | place: Iran: Karaj | collected 2018-10 | reverse complement strand
GTTGAGGGTGTACTCTGAACTACCGGTGTTGTCGCTGTGCATCACGAGTAAAAGTTTATAGAAGCCAGGATTCTTGACCATCCTAAGGAAAGGCTTGAGCACTTCCTCTCCAAGCTTATTCAACAAGGTGTCGTTGGCGTCAAACAACTGGCTGGCGGGGATGGTGACGACAATCACCTCACCATCGCGCGTGGTCTCCACATCATAGTTTGACTTCTTGAACGCCACAGCCATATCATACTGGAAGTCCTGAATCTTGTCGGCCATCTTATCGTTCTTGATTTCAGGCAACTCGATGTTCTCATCGAGCAACAGTTCATAGATGTCTTCCTCGTGGTCTCGTGCATGAAGCGTCAGGGGCCATGTCAAGAACATCACGGCCACCGTCAGCAGAATGATATGTGATACATGTCGCATTTCGCCTTATCTTTTGTTTTTAGTCATTCAGGTCAAGGAGGCCTTGCGGCAGATCCATGACCATCACTCTGTCTTCCTCGTCAAATTCCACAATCAGGTCGTCGCTGGCAGGAATCATGACTTCTTCGCCATCTCGTTCAACGATGAAGATGGCATTTTCGGTCTGCTCGTCAACGTCGATGATCTCCCCCACCCTTGTTCCGTCGGTGTCCTGCAACTCATAGCCGATGAAATAGTCGAGCGGATAGCCATCGGCGTCAGCATCGGCACTCGCATCGTTGTAGTCACGCTTGAGCGCAAAGATGTCGTGGTTGACGAGCGTTGCGGCATCTTGCTCGTTGCCGATTCCGTCGATGGTAAGCAAGACGGTCTCGGCAGTCTTGGGACGGTAAGCATTCACGAAGAACGGCACAAAGATGCCATCCATCTCACTCACAAGACAGGAAAGTGCACTCATGGCATCGACGGGGACATCGACCGTGGCCGATATCTCGCCAGTGACACCATGGGGCTTGTTGTAGCGTCCTATCAATATGAGCTCGTCGCGGGTAATCATTTCTTTTTCTTTTTCTTGCCTGTGGGCTGTGCAGGCTTGATGACCTGGTACTCGTGCAGATGGTGTGTCGCCGGGTCAAGCCTGATGGCTCCATGGCTATAATGTGCCAGATCCCTGAAGATTTTAGCATCCTCCACGTCCTCGTTGTTGATTTGGTAGATGAGCTTCTTCATGTGGTTGGCAAGGAGCATCACCAGCGCCTCGCGCTCCTCCCCCTCGGGATAGGTGGCGGCACGCTCAATCATGCGCTCGATGTTTTTGCCATAGTGGCGGTACTCGATGGGCTCAAGTTCGTAGCGGATAGGTTCAGGCTTGGTCTCAAGATTCTCCTCCCTAATGATGTCGTCGAAGGGGAAATCCACATCCAGCTGAAAACCGCTCATGATCATGAGATGATCCCACAGCTTGTGCTGGTAATCGGTCTCGACACGCAGCTGGGGGAACATATTCGCCATATTCTGCACAATGGTGTAAGCGCAGTGTGTGCGCTCATCGCGGTCCTCAATCGTGAGGCAGTAATCCACCATCTGCTGGATATTGCGCCCATATTCAGGTAGCACCAGTTTCTTGAGTTGTGAGTTATAAGTCAACATAATCTGCAAAAGTAATACTTTTTTGTGAGTTTCTAGTCCCGAGTTGCCCGTTTCTAGTTGTTGAGCACGGGATTCTTAGGCTTAGTCGCCTGAAATTCCTTCAGATAGAGCGGCGTACTGTAAGCCACATCGATGAAATTGTTCTCACGATAGGCTTTCTCGGCAAGGGCTGTCATATCGACCGCCACCGGCTTGATGCCGCCGATGAAGCGCATCCGCTCATGGGTAAGCACCTCACGGGCCTTGTCACTGCCGTTGCCCATTGCCACAAGCGTGTAACCCTGTGACAGCAAGTCACCGAATGAGTTCTCATCGAGAATCATCGCCTGGGGCTCCAAAGCAGCTTCAAGAGCCGGCGTATAGGCAGCGGTATAAACCTCCATGCGGCGGGCATCGATCATGGGGACATACAAGAGCTTGTCCTCGTCGATAAAGTGGTTGAACATCGTGCTCACCGTGAGCAACTGCAGGGTGTTTACCCCGATAAGCGGCACACTGAGCCCAAAAGCGAGCCCCTTGGCCTCGCTCAAACCGATGCGCAGCCCCGTGTAGGAGCCCGGCCCGATGCTCACAGCGATGGCATCCAGTTTCAATTCACGTGTACGGGCATAGTCCAGCATCTCTTTTACATACTGGCTCAAGAGTGTGGCATGGGTCTGGCCCTCGTAGTTCTCACGATGGTCCAGCACCTGCCCCTCGCTGGTCAAAGCCACCGAGCACACGTCTGTCGAAGTCTCTATATTCAGAATATTAGCCATCTCCTCTACCTAAAAACGTGCAAAATTAGTGCAAGTTAAGCGGAGTACCAAACAAAATCAACTTTTTTAATAAAAGCACGGATGCCATCAGCTGAGACATATAGTTTGAACAAAGCGGGTGCTATCAGCTAGGACGCGTTCTTTTGATGCAAAAGCGAAAGATAGTGCAAGCCTAATGCAAACGAGCTTGCTCGATTTGCTAAGGCGCCGCCAATCTTAGCCGTCAGGCAACCGGTGCCATCAACAAGAACCGTCCCAATGATGCACCAACCCTGCAGCCCCACCAAAACTTCATCAAAAGATATTATGTTTGCACCGTGAAACGCTCGTCGGGGCTCTGCCCCTTGCCGCTAGGCGCTCCCTGATGTGTTTTTCATGTTAATATTTGCATGAAAAACAAGTGCATATTAAATGAATCATTAAATTTGTAATACCACTCACTCATTTAATTATTCAACAATATGCACCGTTATGCAAAGGAAACAAATTTCTTTTGAAGGACAAAGGATTTTCATTGGAATCGATGTCCACAAGCGTAATTGGTCGGTGGCCGTATCCACCGAAACGGGTTGTGTGCGGATCCATTCCCAGAAAGCGTCCGCCCAAACGCTCCTTGACTTTTTGAAAGGCAACTATCCTGGCGCGGATTATCTGGCCGTGTATGAAGCGGGCTTCACAGGTTTCTCGACATACTATGCCTTGACCGGACTTGGGATCAATTGCCTGGTGATCCATGCTGCCGATGTGCCCACATCCCAGTACGAGAGTGTGATGAAGACTGACAAGATTGATGCTGTCAAACTCGTCAAAGCCCTGCGAGCAGGAATGCTGAAAGGCATCTACGTTCGTCCGAAACAGAGCCTGGATGACATCGGCATCGTTCGTGCCCGCCAATGCATCCTCAGGGACCAGAACCGGTACAAGGTGCGCATCAAGCACAAGCTCATGAGCAATGGCGTGGAGATACCTGAACGTTTTGAGGGCCCTAGCGGGACACGCTGGTCAAACGTGTTCATCAACTGGCTCAAACACGATGTCGCCCTGATGTCGGAAACGCGGGCGTCGCTTGACCTGCTGACATCCCAGCTGGAACGCATGCGAGGCGCCCAACTGGAGGCCACGCGCGAGCTGCGGCGACTGTCACGGACCGAACGCTACAGGCAGGGGCACGATCTTCTATGCTCGATACCCGGCATCGGCACAGTGGTGGCTATGGCATTGCTGACTGAAATCTGTGACATCAGGCGCTTCGGCAACGAGAAGCAGTTCGCTAGTTGGCTTGGTCTGGTTCCCACCTGCCACAGCAGCGGCGAGAAAATCTCTCACGGAGAGAAGACTTTCCGCGGCAATAAGCAGCTTGGGCCGGCATTGATAGAGGCCTCATGGGTCGCCATCAGGAAGGATCCGGGTCTTTCTGCCTCCTTTGTTAGGCTCTGCAGGAGAATGAAAAGGCAGGAAGCAATCGTGCGCATAGCACGCAAACTCGCCAACATCATCTTCGCCGTGCTGAAGAACAAAACTGGATATGTGCCTTACGCTTACAACGTATAAGACAGAAATACTATTAGACGACCTTCAGAAACGACCACTCGGACGGTTTTGACGCTCCCGGAAAAGGGTTGTCCTCTACAAAAGATTGTGGCGTTTCACCTATTTCTCTGAAGAAATATCTTGACGTCTGGCATCACTGCCATATCGTCTCATAGAAGGTTGTCTAATAGGGCTGTCTGTCCGGCCAAAAGCAGGTCGGACAGAGCGCGTTTTGCTCTGTCCGAAATACCCAAGAAAACTAACTTGCTGCGCTACATACGTTAAATCAAAGTTAAAGTGATTCATTTAGTTGGTTTGCAACATAGAAGAACCGTCCCTTTGATGTATGAACTTCTTTTCTTTAAATGTTTCCACTAAAGTGCAAGGCGCAAACCAAGACTATTGACAAGTGTCGAACCATTGTACCCACGATACGACACACGACATATGTCTCTATGTAATACGTCCACCCAACCTCCGCCACGAATAACATGTTGAGAACCTGTATTCGCTCCTGTCGGATTTGTTTGGTCTTCACCGCTATAGTAACCATACCAATCTTGACACCATTCAGAGACATTTCCCGACATGTCATAAAGACCTAACTCGTTTGGGACTTTAGTAGCTACAGTATGAGGGCGAGTATTGTTCTCACTACACCATGCGACTTCGTCAAGGATATTGCCACCAGCATATTTATAACTCTGGCTCAAGTTACCTCCACGAGCAGCAAATTCCCATTCAGCCTCAGTTGGTAGGCGAAATTGCTTGCCAGTAATTTCATTAAGCTTTGAGATAAATGTCTGACAATCATACCAAGTAATCCATTCTACAGGGCTTTGAAGATTCTCTTCATACCCATTCCTTGGAGAGAAATAACTCGGGTTTGTACCCATAACAGCAAGCCATAAGGCTTGGGTCACCTCAGTCTGACATATAGAAAATGATGAAAGAGTTACCAAATGGGCTGGCTTCTCATTATCATATACGTTACTGCCCTGTTCAGGTGTTGCACCCATAGTGAATGTGCCACCCTCAACTGCGACCATTGTGAAGGAAACACCATTGACGGAGATAGTCTGGGTTTCTTGTTCACTTGACCAATGCCCGCTCAGGACACGGTTGATCAGCGACACCACATCAGCCACATCAACGCTGCCGTCATGGTTCAAATCACCGAGTTCATAATCGTCCGTCATCGCTTTGGTCGGTATCATCTGAGCTATAATTACACATATCAACACCGATAAGAATCTTAATCGTTTCATAATTGATAATTTAAGTATAATTAAAATGAATAATCTATGAATTATTACAGTACAGCGATGAGGGTGTCAACGTCCTCGGGGCGGGTGGCCCAGCTGGTGACGAAACGGCAGTTCATCATATCGCCGACGGGGTACCACTGTTCAAAGACGAAATCTTTCTCCAAGCGTGTTATCGTCTCTTTGTCCAGCAGCACAAACTGCTGATTGGTGGGTGAATTGCTGTACATCTTGTAGCCCTTGGCAACAAAGGCGTCGCGCAGTCGCATGGCCTGCTCGACGGCATGACGCGCAAGCTTGAAGTAGAGGTCATCCCGCATCAGGGTGTCGAACTGGATTCCCAACAGGCGGCCCTTGGCCATGAGGGCTCCGTGCTGCTTGACAATCGTAAAGAAGTGGGCAGGCGCAGGTGCGTAGGGATTGGGGAAGACGACGGCCTCGCCACAATAGGCGCCGCACTTGGTACCACCAATATAGAACACGTCACACAGGTCGGCCAGTTGCTGCAGGGTCACGTCGCACCCCTCGGCCATCAGGCCATATCCCAGGCGGGCGCCATCGATGAACAGCGGCAACTCATATTGCCGGCACACATCGCTGATGGCCGTCAACTCGGCAAGGGAGTAAATCGTGCCCATCTCGGTGGCAAAAGTGATATATACGATGCCCGGGAAGACCATGTGGTCATAGGTGGGGTCGGCATAAAAGTCGTGGAGCCACTGCGCCAACTCTGCGGCGTCCATGCGGCCATCATGGCTGGGCAAGGTGAGCACCTTGTGCCCGCCAAACTCGATGGCTCCCGACTCATGGACATTGATGTGACCCGTTTCAACCGACAGCACACCCTGATAAGAGTGCAGCATCGCGTCAATGACCGTCGCATTGGTCTGGGTACCGCCCACAAGGAAAAAGACGTCGGCATCGGGCTTGCCGCAAGCCATACGGATTCTTTCACGAGCCGCCTTGCAGTAATCGTCCAGGCCGTAGCCAGTAGCCTTCTCATCATTAGTCTCTAACAGCCGCTTGAGGATAGACTCATGGCAGCCGTTATCGTAATCGCTCTCGAAGGAAATCATTCTTTCAGTTTATATATGGTTAATCGTTAATTTAATTTTGCAAAGGTAATTAAAAAGCATTACTTTTGTGGCATGAAAGAGAAGAAAAAGGTGATTATCTATCAGTTGATGCCCCGATGGTTCACCAACTGCAATGAGAAGTGTGTTACAAACGGCTCCATCAAGAAAAACGGTTGCGGAAAATTCAATGACATCGACGAGACCAAATTGAGGTCCATCAAGTCTTTAGGAGCGACCCACGTGTGGTACACAGGCGTCATTGAGCATGCCACGGCCACCAACTACTCTCGACAAGGCATTGCGCCGTGCAACTCCCATGTGGTGAAAGGCAAGGCCGGTTCCCCCTACGCCATCCGCGACTATTATGACGTGTGTCCCGACTTCGCTATGAAAGTGAAAAACCGCATGGCTGAGTTTGAGTCACTGGTCGAGCGCACCCATCAGGCGGGTCTCAAGGTCATCATCGACTTTGTGCCCAACCATGTGGCACGCGAGTATGAGAGCGATGCCAAGCCCGCAGATGTTCTGGATCTGGGCGAGAGAGACAACCCGATGATGTTCTTTGATCCGAAGAACAATTTCTTCTACATTACAGGCCAGGAGTTTGCCCCCTATGGTGTTGACCTGGGCCAAGGCGACGACGCTTACCGCGAATTTCCTGCCCGAGCCACGGGCAATGACTGCTACACCGCCTCTCCCAGCCGCGACGACTGGTACGAGACCGTGAAACTGAACTACGGCGTTGACCCATGGAACGGCAGCACCCATTTTGACCCCATACCACCCACGTGGACGCAAATGTTCGACATCCTCAAGTTCTGGACGGGCAAGGGGGTTGACGGTTTCCGCTGCGACATGGCACACATGGTACCCGTGGCCTTCTGGCACTGGGCCATCCCGCAGGTCAAGCAAATCAATCCCGCTATCACCTTCATTGCCGAAATCTATGATGTGGCTTTATATCACCGATACATCTTTGACGGCGGCTTTGACTACCTGTATGATAAGGTGACGCTCTATGACACGCTGCGCGGCATCCTGTGTAAAGGCTGGCCGGCGAGCGACCTCACCCGCTGCTGGCAGACGGTGGAAGGCATCGGTGACCACATGCTCAACTTCCTGGAGAACCACGACGAGCAACGCATCGCATCACGTCAGTTCTGCAATGATCCGTGGAGAGTCCTGCCCGCCCTTATGGTCAGCGCCACCATGTCACGCTGCCCGTTCATGGTCTATGCCGGTCAGGAACTGGGAGAACCTGCCGCCGATGCCGAGGGGTACAGCGGCCCTGACGGACGCACCACCATCTTTGACTACTGGAGCGTCCCCACCCTGCGCCGCTGGCACCAGGGCCGTCCCACTGCCGACGAACGCCGGCTGCGTGCCATGTACCGCAAGATTCTCAACCTGTGCAACAGTGAGAAGACGCTGGCAAACGGGGAATTCTTTGACCTGATGTACGTCAACCAAGACACGCTCGACCCTCAGCGCCAGTATGCCTATCTGCGCCATTGCGAGGGCGAGATGACCCTTGTGGTGGCCAACTTTGCCGACCAACCCGTGGATACGGCCATCCGCATCCCCCAGCACGCCCTCGACTGCGCCCAAATGTCCCACGGCGAGCACACAGCGGTTGAATTGTTCACCAGCCAATCTATAAAATGTGACATCACCGGCGACACCGTTTTCCCTGTTCAGATTGCGGCCAACTCATTCGTGATGTGGAAGATAGGGACAACGGTTCATCATGCTCCAAAATAAAAATGATAAAAAAGTGGCGAGATGTGCTGAAAAGACACAAAAATTGATTAATTTTGCAAAAACAAATTAATGGAACTTTGTTATGGCTGAAATGAAGATTTTCTCGGGCACCAACTCGCGTTATGTTGCCTTGAAGATTGCAAAACAACTGGGTGTTGAACTGGGCAAAGTCAATATCTTGCACTTTGCTGACGGAGAGTTTGAAGTAAGTTATGAAGAGCCTGTGCGTGGCGCCGAGGTATATCTCGTGCAGTCAACGTTCAATGCTAGTGAGAACCTGATGGAACTGCTGCTCATGATTGATGCCGCCAAGCGTGCTTCAGCTCACTCGGTCATCGCCGTCATCCCATACTTCGGATGGGCGCGTCAGGACCGCAAGGACAAGCCTCGCGTGTCCATCGCGGCCAAGTTGGTCACCAACCTGCTGATTGCCGCCGGTATCGACCGCCTGATCACAATGGACTTGCATGCCGACCAGATTCAGGGTTTCTTTGACATTCCTGTTGACCACCTTTATGCCTCAACAATGTTTGTCCCTGATATCGAATCGCTGAATCTCGAGAACATGGTCATCGCATCTCCTGATGTGGGAGGTGCCAAGCGCGCCAATTCCTATGCCAAGTACCTGAACAAGCCTCTCGTGCTGTGCCACAAGCAGCGCCTTCAGGCCAATGTGGTTGAGAACATGACCATCATTGGCGACGTGAAGGACAAGGATGTCATTCTCATCGATGACCTGGTTGACACGGCCGGCACCATCTGTAAGGCGGCCTCGCTGATGAAGGAAAACGGAGCCCGCAGCGTGCGTGCCTACATCTCTCACCCCGTGATGAGCGACCCGGCCAGTGAACGCGTCATGGCCAGCGGCCTGGATGAACTGGTCATCAGCGACAGCATCCCCTATGACACCGACCGTTGCCCCAAAGTGAGGGTTCTGAGTGTGGACAAGATGTTTGCCCACGCCATCAAGCATGTCAACATCAAGAAATCGATCAACGACCTCTTCCTGTTCAAGTGATAACAACTTAATTATTTAACCAATCGCATCACAACAGTGGAAGCGTGCCGCAATTGAGGCATGCTTCCATTGTTTTTTGCGCCCCGCTTACAGTTTATTGTTTTTAAAACAATTTTATTTGTTTTTTACATTTCTTTGAAGTAACTTTGCTGCGAATGTACATATACGCCTATCAGTTTCAGAAAAGACAATGTTTTAATAACCTATTATGTTTAACTTTAACCATTTAACCATCATGATGAGAAAACTTCTTTTCGCTTTGGCGTTAGGCTTCTCAATGAGTGCGATGGGTCAGGTACTGAACGTGACCTCGATAGAGAAGGTCAATCTGCCCAGTCAGGCAGCAGTAGCAGCAATAAGCCCCCAAGGGGATTACCTGCTGCTCACCAGTGCCACCAACCAAGGCCTCACCAAGTTTGACCTAACGAGTGGCCAGACTCAAGTGCTGAGCACCGCTGCCAGCGCTGGCCATAACGTGAAAATCTCGCCCGACGGCCAGACAGTCGTTTACCGCGAGGGCTCGATCAACGAGAAGCATCTGCGCTACTCATCGCTCAAGAGCGTTAACCTCGAGACCGGTGCCACCCAGGTGCTGGTAAAGCCCACACGCGACCTGCAGGGCTACAGCGTTGACGCTACCAGTGCCGGTGTCGTCAACAAGGGCAAATTCAGCAGCAAGGCCATCGGTGCCGCCAAGGCCCAGAAACTGCCCGTGCTCTCCATCAACAAGGGTCAGCTGATGATCACCATCAACGGCAAGACCCGTAACCTGTCGCCCAACGGCAACCAGTTCAGCTATCTGTGGCCCTCGCTGTCACCCGACGGCACCAAGGTGCTCTACTATCTGGCAGCCCATGGCGCATACGTCTGCGACCTGGACGGCAGCAATGCGCACAAGGTAGGCAAGATGCGTGCCCCGGTTTGGTATGACAACAACACCATCGTGGGCATGATCGACCTGGACGACGGCGAGTTCATCTACGCCTCGACCATCGTTGCCGCCACCCTCGACGGCACGACCCAAGTATTGACCGACGATGCCACCATCGCCATGTATCCCCATGCCGTAGCAGGCAAGATTGCCTTCAGCACACCTGCCGGTGAAGCATATATTATTAACGTATCCAAATGATGACAGCTATGAAAAAGATTCTTTTACTTGCCGTAGCAGCCATCATGGCAGCCGGCGCAATGCAGGCCAAGACAGCCGATGAGATCCGTATCTACCTAAACCCGGGTCATGGCAGCTGGGGACCCAACGACCGCCCGATGGCCACCATCCCCTATCCCATGCTGGCCGAGACCGGACGTCCCGACACCAACGGTTTCTACGAGTCAAACACCAACCTGTGGAAATCCTTCCAGACCCGTGCCACCCTCATCAAGATGGGTATTAAGGAAGAGAACATCACGATGTCAAGAACGGCCAACGGACCGTACCCCTACGTGAGCGGTGCGCCCGATGCCGAAATGTACAACCGTCCGTTGTCCGAAATCTGCGAGGAGGTGGAAGTGGGCAACTATGACATGTTCCTGTCACACCACTCCAACGCACTGAACGATGGCACAGCGACCAACTACCCGTTGATGCTATACCGTGGCAACGATGGCGAGGGTGGAGACCTGGCCCCCGGCAGTCGCAACATGGGTTTGACCTGCTGGCCCATCTTCTACACCAACGAAATCGACCCGATGACCAACTACAGCCCGTCAAGTCCCAACGTGCGTGGTGACATCAACTTCTACGGCAGTTCATCGACCCGTGTCGATCCCAATACCGGCATCGCTTACACCGGTTATCTGGGTGTACTCAAACACGGCGCCCCCGGCTTCCTGGTTGAGGGATATTTCCACACCTACCAGCCCGCCCGTCACCGTGCACTCAATGAGGACTACTGCCACCAGGAAGGTATCCGCATCGCTCGCGGTATCTGCCAGTACTTCGATCTGACTCCCGAGAGCACCGGTTACATCATGGGTACCGTCAAGGACATGCACAACCACCTGATTGACAACCTGTACAAGTACAACGCCGGTACGATGGACCAGTGGGCACCGATCAACGGAGCCGTTGTCATCCTGTCCAAGGACGGTCAGGAAGTGGCCCGCTACACCACCGACCAGAACTATAACGGTGTGTTCGTATTCGAGGACCTGGAGCCCGGTACCTACACCCTGAGCGTCGAAGCCGAGGGGTTCAAGCCCCTGGGTGATTACACTGCTGCCGTACTCGACAGCCAGTGGAAGGACTTGGTTGAAAAGGCCGCCGGCAACATCGTTGTTGAGGCCAACAAGACGACCTATGCCGTGCCGATGCTCGAAGCTGTTGACTATGAGATTCCCGAGGATCTCTATCCCAACTATCCCGAGCCCGACCTGCCCGCTTATGTTTTGGCACCCGCTAAGCTCGAGCTGACCCGTGACGACGGCACCATGTATGACCTGGATGGCGCCATCAAGCGCATGCTCGTCCGCGGCGACAGCACCGTCGTGCTGACCAATGCCGCCGACGGCACTCCCCACGTTTACCTGATTGACAATGTCAACAAGGCCATCATCAAGGAGTTGAGCATCGAGGGCATCGCACCCGCCGAGCCCGACAATGCCGGCTTCTACAGCCGCCTGACCGACATCTGCTTCACGGCCGACAACCAGCTCGTGGGTATGAACAGCGTTCAGACCCAATACGGCGACGGCTATGTTGACGCGGGCTTCCAGCGTGGCACATTGCGCTTGTTCAAATGGGCCGACTTTGACAGTGATCCCGTTGAATGGGTAAATACCATGAGTTCAGCCAACTTCTACCGCTATCGTCCGCAGGCACTCGCCATCGACGGAACATCTGACGACTGCCTCGTTACCGTTATCGGTACCAACGGCAGCAGCACTGTAGGCGGAATGAGGTTCCTCAAGCTCACAGTTCTCAACAACCAGATTACCAGCAGCATCTACACCGAGAAGACCATCAGCGCCATCAGCAACTTCACGCTGCCCAAGGTGGGTGAGCCCGTCTTGACCCTCTCGCCCCGCAGCGATGACAATGTGGTGCTCGACGGTAACAAGATTCTGCCGTTTGAGGTGGCTACCGCTCAGACCAATGGCACCGACAGTGAGGTCGTTGGACGCTTTGAGAGCGCCGAAGAGGACACGGCTGCCTATGGCGTTTCGTTCTTCAAGTATGCCCAGCACCAGTACATGGTGACGCCCTACATGGCCGAGGAGGCTGTCGGCGGCATCAAGCTGTATGACATCACCGCCGGTATGGATCAGGCCGCTCTCGTGGCTACCACCAACACCGACCTTGACCCGCTGGCATGCCAATTCATGTCCACCGGTGCCGCTGTCAAGAATCAGGACATCTTCCTGTACCTGATGCAGGACAACAAGATCACCAAGTGGGAGGCTCTGGCCAACGAACAGCCCGCAGTGCCTGGCATCTACGCCTACGGTCTGACCGTTTCGGACGTTACGGGTGCATTTGAATTCAACTTCAACGTCAACGATGAGCCCCAGCAGGCTTACATCACCTTCTACAACGAAGATGGCGAAGAGGTCGGCACATACGCTGTTCCTGATGCAGTTCAGGGCGAGAACAGCGTTGTCATCGATTATGAGTCACTGCCTGCCAATCCCGGTGAGACCCTCACATGGGATGTCACCGTTGTGGGCAACGACATCACGACCATCCAGCGCATCAACCCGCTCGTCGAGACTTACGGCGGTCAGCTGTTTGTCGCTGTTGACAAGTCGCCCAAGAGCCCTGCCATGGGTACCATCTATGCCGGTAACCGCACCGGTAGCGGTGCCGCCACCAATGGTGTCTATATCTGTGACGAGATGGGCCAGCGTGTGAGCGATGACCTGTATCGTGGCGGCCACGCTTGGGGTAGCCTCTACCGCATGGGCATTGACGAGAACGGTAAGCTCTATGTTCCCGATTGGGGTGATGGCGCATCAGGCGTATGGATTGCCGATCCCGAGAACATGGAAGGCGACTGGACCGAGTTCTTCGTGGGTACACGTCAGAGCAGCGGTCTTATCGTCAACGACGGACAGAATGTCGGTTCTTCGACTCCTGGCGTAGGCATCGGTGGCACTGGTGCCGACACCAAGCTGTATGTATATCTTGAGGACTTTGGCAACGGTGTCGGTGTTTACAACATCGGTCAGCCCGACGGCAGCATTGTTGACACCTGGTCAACCGCTCCCAACCAGTACTTCGACATCGGCGCATGGCAGCTCAACACCAATGGTAACGTGGTGGCTGATGCTGGTGGACGCGGTGTTTGGGTAGCCCAGTACCGCAGCGCCGGCAACAACGCCGCTGGTGTTCCCTCGCTGATGTTTGTTGACAAGGACGGTAACGTGACCTTCAACTCTGGCCGTCCTCCTTACAACGAGATGCTCAACGGTAGTGAACGTGCCGGCTTCGCCGTGAACGATGCCGCCGACATGCTCGTCATCAACGACGGTAGCGGTATCCTCCAGTTCTTCGACTTGACCTGGGACGGCACCACGCCCGACATCACTCCCAAGTACTCGTTCAAGGCCGATGCCCGCAACAGTGCAGGTTCCATCTTCCAGATGGCGTTTGACTATGCAGGCAACCTGGTTTGCGCCGGCAGCAACATCGGTATCTACTCGCTGCCCAATCCCGACGGCATGGGTAACATGAAGACGACCCCTGCTTGCGGCGAGTTTGGCTCCGTGAAGATTCCCACCGCTGTTACTGAGACCAGCGTCAACAAGACCGTTGTCAACGAGCGCTACTATGACATCCGCGGTATCGAGTACAGCCATCCCGTTGAGGGCGTGAACATCATCGTTCGCACCTACAGCGACGGCTCGACCCAGAGCGTGAAAGTCATCAAGTAAACCATCAGGACGATAACACTCGTCCACACCCAATTCCAGCAAGCGGCCCGCACATCCACGGGCCGCTTGCCTATGTTATTTTTATATAAATGATAATGAAGCTGTATCGGGGATTCGGCGCTTTTTTGTAATTTTGCAGCTTCATTTGGCACTCGATTTGTGATATCATGCCAATTGGATAACACTAATGGACTTATATGATTGATTTTTTAGACAATATCGATAGCGAGATGAGTGACGGCAATCCCCATGTTGTCCCCATCATCACCGAGATACACGAAGTAGCTAATAATACTGATATTCAGGACAGTAAAGCCGACGATATCCCCATCTTGCCGTTGCGCAACATGGTGCTGTTCCCCTCGATGACCATGCCGGTGTCGGTGGGACGCGAGAAGTCGATGCGCCTGATCAAAGAGGCCGAGGAAAGGCACAGTTCGATTGCCGTCTTCTGCCAATTTGACAGTCAGGTCGAGGATCCGATAGAAAAAGACCTGTACCGTTTCGGAACCATCGCCAACATCATCAAGGTGCTGGAACTGCCTGACGGATCCACCAATGTCATCCTGCAAGGCCGGTCGGCATGCTACCTTGAGAAAGTGGCCGAGGTACAGCCCTATCTGCGCGGCTCGGTGACATTGGTCGAGGAGAAAATGCCGCTGGCTGGTGACAAGGAATTTGAGGTGCTGATGCAGTCCATCGCCGAGGTCACGTTGCGCATGCTGCGCAATATGGGTCCCAACGGACGTGAAATGGCCTTTGCGATGAAAAACATCGACAATCCCAT